>Ga0325410_1008333_pt1 | contig 11236 bp, 7 predicted proteins | sample PopdelMetagenome_16_FD_206182 | JGI IMG/M metagenome (GOLD analysis project Ga0325410, IMG submission 206182) | Populus deltoides microbial communities from Bellville, Georgia, United States - Xylem-PdIQD-R3 | ecosystem: Host-associated > Plants > Phyllosphere > Stem > Wood/Secondary xylem...
ATCGATTTAGCAGCGTCTAGCTGGAACTAAAGGAGAAGTTAAATAATGTTGTAAACATCCTTTTGATGTTTGACATCTTATGTTTTTGAATCTTTAAGGAAATGTTGAAAAGAAAAGGAGAGCTATAGAAATGCAAGCAGACTTCAATCCATTTATTGCAAAATAAAGGGAGCATGTAGAAATGATAATTAGGTTAAGTGTTCTATATAAGTGTTGAATCTTTCTTTTGTTTCTGTTGACCTGTGACTCAATCATTATATCGAGTCGATGACTGGATCGGGTTTAAAAGCTATAAAAAACGCTTTCGAAAAAAAACTTCACAATATTAAACACACTAAAAACCAAAATTTGTACAATGTGACTAAATTTAAACAACAGGGACCTTCACTGTCTTGGGCTTGTTTGAAGAGTGTGGTTGCGATTGCTTTTAAAGTGCTTTTTATTTTGAAATGCATTAAAATAATATTTTTTTTATTTTTTAAAAATTATTTTTAAGATCACCACATTAAAATGATACAACATATTAAAAAAATAATAATTTTTTTAAAAAAATTAAATTTTTTAAAAATACGAGTCGGTCCAGGTGCTCTAACCGGGTAGGCATCAAGCAAATGCCCTGCCACAATTAAAAAAAAAAAAACATTTATGGCGCTTAGACTCTCTCTCTCTCTCTCTCTCCAACCAAAGAGGTACAAATATGGAACCCCATTTTTCTTCCTTAAACCATGGAGTATAATCTTCGCTTTCTCTCATCAATTTGGACCTTATAGTAAAAACCCGCTTCTCAAAATTTGATCTTTTCTTTCTGTTGTTTTATTTTAGGAAGAAGACATGGCTTCCATAACTGCAAGCTTGCCTTCTCCACCATTGTTGGTTCATGGTAAAAGGACCCTTTTCAGCACTCTTCAGACGCTCCCACTTTCTCCCATTAAAGGTAAGCATTATAGATTTTAAACGATCTACTTTGCATTTTAATGAGCTTTATGGTTCAGTTCAACTGTTCAACTCACCTTGCTTATTTCAGTGGATATATTAGTTGCTTGTAGAACCTGTTTGTGTTCATTACCAACATTTTAGGGTAAAGTACTGCAGTATAATATGGTGAGCTTGTACATGTTGAGATTATGTCTAAGATGCTACTCTTTGAGACCTGTATGATTGAAAACTAAAACAGTATCATGGGCATGAGGGGTATGCTGTTACCTTGGTGAAAAGTGGGGATCTTACTATGTTGAAAACATTTAAATTTAAGATCCCATGATCGATGCAAAATGAGTGAAAATGAGAACACGAGTTGGAATTTTACCATACTTTTCAGTGATAGGCTTTTTTATAAAATGATTTATGGTGAGCTGGAAGCAACAAACTATCAGTTTCTCTTAGAAGAAAAAACCATGGATGATGCTTTTGGTGTTTGTCAATGAGGTAAATTTTTTTTTATCACATATCAAATTTATGGAAGTTTTCAATTGTTGATTCAGATTTTTTTTCGTTTTTGTGTTTTTAAGATTCAACATTTTATCTACAAGATTTTGCATATTAGTGATTTTAGCAATGGACTATACTTATGAAGTCTGTTGCATGGCCGAGGAACTATTTTGTTTTTGAAATATTGTAGCAAGTTGCTGTAGTTCACTCAGTTAAACTTGTTATGGTGTTGATGCTTGCACTTTTGTCCTTGAGTCTCGATAATTGTGCTCTGCAGACAGACAGAACTGTGTTTCTGTTGTTGTGAGGGCTACTGGGGAAAGCTCTGAGTCATCACCCCCCCTCGGGATTGTTAAGTCTGTTAAAAACATAGTGAGTGTTCATCTCCCTCTCTCTCTTGCTCTATGATTGTGTTCTCATCATAGTCAAAATGTGGTCTCTGCTTGATCATTTATAAATTTGTGGCTTCTTTTATTATCATTTTCCTCTTGTGATTGTAGCATCTTATATTATGTAAAGCTGGAATATTCTCAAGTTTGTTGACAGTAGACAAGGATGCTTGTTTATTACGATGCATGGGATGGTTTGGTTGTCATCCCTCAAAATAACCCTTGCTTGCCTTTTTCTTTGAAGTAAAATCATTTTCAGCCATCTAAAGGTTTTGATTTTTTGATATATCCTTGATTGATATGAAACAGTGGGATGATTCCGAAGATAGGCTGGCTCTTGTCGGTTTGGGGTTTGCAGCGCTGGTAGCCATTTGGACATCGGCAAAACTCATCCCGGTGATATATACGACTCATTCTTTTTTAATATTATAGAAAGCAAAAGTGATTTAGGGGAAAGGTCTTGAAATAAAAAAATTATTCAAGTTTATTACTAAACAAGTACCATATAAATTGATGGTGATTTAAAGTTTTAATATAGTCATCACTTGAAACACCCCGAGTTTCTTTCCTTTCCTTTTCCTTTATCGTAGATCAAGTTATAGATTAACACTGACCTTTACTGGTTCAGGCAATTTGAAGCTTTATGACCATCTGATTTCAGAAGTGCCTTGGGATTGTGTAAAGAAAACCAAATTTAGAGTTATAATGTGGCAGGACTGTGCTCAATTTCTCTATGCTTATGGGAAAAATCTAAGAAAGGAGACAAACCATGTGCATGATAGCCTTCTTATTTTCATGATATTTGTAGCAAACTTTTTTGAAATTAAATGCCCTGCCTATATATGTCAGCACACAGCTTATCATTTTTCTGGCTTCCACCATAACAAGAATTCTAATTATTTATTTTTGCTTTCCTTTTTATGCATAGGCCATTGACAAGTTGCCTGTTGTCCCAAGCGTGCTAGAATTGATTGGCATACTTTTTTCTTCAGTAAGTAATATACCTCAACTTATGGTTTCTGAGAATGTGCGAGCAAATGAAAAAGAACTTTTGAGCTCTTGCAACTCACAAAACATCATTTGTCTTCTATATATCATACTGACTTAAGCTTTTCCATCCATTCCAGTGGTTTATATATCGATATCTTTTGTTCAAACCCAATCGGTAAGTAATACCAATGACTATTTGGTTTTGTTGCTGTTGATGTTTCTAAAATATTCCTTGGTTCGCATGAATTTTTATTTGGTTTATGATGTTCAACGTGTGATTAAAACTGGATTAATATGTTATTCAAAGTTTGCAGCAATATATTTTGTGTTCCTTTTGGCTCACAGGGAAGAGCTATTCCAGATCATCAAGAAGTCAGTTGCCAATATCTTAGGCCAGTGAATCATGCTTTGAAATGTAGTCAAGCGTGTACCTTTAGAGCTTTCCCTGATTGGCATATCGTGTATCTATATGGGTGGCAATGACCAGTTGACCTACACTTTCATTTGGTAGTGGAAGTTTTTGATGCATCAAGTTTAAGCAATTCTATGTTCATTTTCTGGCACTCATCTGTTCTCATCATTCAAACATATTGGATGTTTATAACAAGACAGTTGAGATGAACAACATCTCAGCACATAGTACAGAGGTAAGTTATTGAAACATTGTTGGCTGAACTTTGCCTATAGTTTCTCGTGTATGGCATTTGAGATGAAAGGATATCAGAAATTACTTGGGATAAATAAATTTGAGGCTTCAAATTTATCCAGTATAATAGGGAGTGAGATTGGTGTATGTTCTATGGTGTTGTAACCAGGATCCGAGCTCCAACTACTGGCCAAACCTTACATATATTGTTACGTTACTTGTATGTACATGGGATCCATGGAAAACACAGCTTTCTATGGTAGAGACTTTTAACCAACAGAAGCAATAGCCTCACTTCAAGATGAAATGTTTCAGTTTCATCTCTGCAATGCGCAATCAGATTTCACTTTTCAGGTCTCGCCTTGATGGTGCAAGTGCTAGGATATTCGACTGACTCTCTACAACAACTACCGCTGATGAAAAGCAACTCCTCTGCAATGCAAAAACATGGAGATCAAGTCGCACTAGTTTATAGGTCAATTGGCAAACGAAGGAGCAGAAACTTATAAGCACCAGGGTAACAAAAAAGGCACTTCAACATTTAGATGCACACAACTTGCTATTTCGTGTTGAATAGAAAACTGGACTCGCTTGTAAAGCCTCATCTATAACATGTGCAATGAGAGGGGTTAGCAGAGGTGAAAATGGTGAAGAATCTCGCTGTATGTTTCCTCCAATGAGCCAAATAGAGTTAATCATGAAGATTTGAAACAGATCAGTACTCGATATGAAGGTGATACTTCAGAATAAAAGGTCACTGATCTTAGAATCCTTATATTAATCCACTGCTTTTTTTTTATATTAATTCTTCTTGGGGATAATAATGTGTGCTTCATATTGTTAATCAGCTTTCAATAAAGTTTTCAAGTTCTTTCCACCAAACTCTCAAACATCAAATTGCTGATTCTACTTATAGCTAGTCTTAGACAGGCTTCCTAGAGGATAGATTTATTGGAGTAGCATAGATTGTAATGTTGAATTGCTGACAAACTTTCAGAGTGGAAGTTTCTTTCTTCTTTTTTGTTGATGAGAAGTGGTGGTTTCTGTATCTTTTTAGAATAACGAGAGGAAGAGTCATACCTTTAATTGTTCCAAAAGTGATGAGCTTTCCAAGACAACCTCGTAAACATGTCAAAACAAGTCTTTCCTGCTCCATCAAGACATTTTCATTGCGTCTATGATTCAGATTTTGGTCTAGGAAGCAGATCCTGTGGAAAATATATGTCTTTCTCGTCGCACATCAATTCATCTCCTTCAGTTGAAAACAGCCCACCATCCAGCACATGCGATTCTCACACAATATCTTATGGTTTTTATTGGAAGGACTTCTTGATATTTGATCATTGTAATATTCTAACCCTATTAAAAAAAGATCAGTTTGAATTATCTAGCAAATTTTTAGCTTGGTTCAATATTCAAATAAAAATTATACTTATTAATATAAAACTACATATTAGAAAAATAAATTAAATTTACGTGTAAATAGAAAAAATAAATTGAATCTGCTAGTCTTATAAAAAATAAGAACTCGATATCTTAAATTAACTCAATGAATGTTTTTTTAATTTTTTTTAGCCAATGACGTTGTAATAGGTCAAATTAACACATGTAATGAATCATATGGTGTTGTTTAATGATTCTCATCACTTATCTAACATCTTAGCTGCTTCTCTTGGTGAGTCATCTTTTTTGGACCTATCTGTGTCCTGATCCTCCATCCTCAATGATAATGCGAGGGAAGGGAAATGACTGAATTTTTTTTATTGTAAATACAAATTGAGATTTGATTTTTTTTTTATAAATTTCAAAAATCACATATGAAAACCAAATTAGTATTTTGATTTATTCTGTTTATTTTATGTTATATTTGATTTATGGGTTGTTTATTTAGAAGCAAAAATCAAATTCAAGTCTAACTAAATTATTGAAAGATTTATGAGATTTCTTGGTCTATTGCTTAAAAACAATAATATGATTATAATTGGTTTTAGAATCTTTGTTCTTCAATAAAAGAGAAATTGTATATGAAGAGAGAGAAATCATGTTTAAAAAGAGATTCTATATTTTATATATATATATATATATATGAGTAATTTGGTTATTTTTTCAAATTTAAAAATTTGCGTTGACTTAGAATATAAACTATAATTTTTAAAATTATAGCGAGTAAGTGTAAAACATGCCAAACTATATGAAATTAGAGGTAATTTTCCTATACTTCAATTAGGGATGAAACAAGTAATTTAGCACTTTCCAATTCTTAGAAGAGAGAAAGAGTAAAATCAAAATCATCCATATCCAAATTGAAACAAATAATAATAAAACAACTAATGTGAATTGAAATAGAAAAAAGAGAATAAAAAAAAAAGAGCATGGTGTAATTGTAGATATATTTGTGAGATATAACTTTAAAAATTACTTTGACTCTATATAAACCAAGAAAAATTAAGAAAATAATTAAATTATAGAAAGGTCAGGGTAATTTTTTCTAAAAAGTAATATCTTTTAAATAAAATTATTAAGTTTCTACCTTAACAAGTTATTAGAAAATAGAGAAATTGAAGAAATTGAAAGGAAGAAGGAACTACAAATCTTGTAAACTTGGGTTAAACTCTTAAACCTGCAATCCATTAAATTCTTGACATGAGCTTAACTTAGGAGCTTAACACCTAAAAAATTAAATGTTAGATGATAAAATCAATTACTTCAATTCAATTCAAAAACAAAATTTATTTAGAAAATAAATGTTAAATGATAAAATCAATTAATTTAAAAAAGTCAAGAAAACTAAAAGCAAGGTGACCCCTGTTATTTTAAAGACCACAAAAATCTCATAGAAAGCGAATAAAAAAATAACAAAATGGTAAAGGATAGAAGAAAAAGCTTTAAAAAAAGAAAAAAAAACTGTGGAAACTCGTGTCCATGTCAACTTCATTAAATATCGGAGTCAATTTCTTAAACCTGCAAATCGTTAAATTTTACATCCGGACTAAACTAAGAAACTTAACCCGACTAACCTGCGACCTGAGATATAAAATGGGGATAACCTCACAAAAAAAAGTTGAACAAATCACAAAGCACATACCCCAATAATTCAATGCCAAATAAAAAAAAATGAAAAAAAAAACAAATTCTAAAAGAGATTTAAAAAAAAACACCAAACTCAAACCAAGTAAATCATTGAAACTAGTGAACCGAGTTATGAGAATGGGACAGGACTGTAAAAGGGAGAAATAATTACAAAGTAAAATCCATAATTATAAAAAATTAAAAAAAAATAAACAATGAGGACCATATCTTCCAAAAATAATTGAAAGAAACTAATGAGGGACTAAATTGAAAACAAAATAAATGAAGAAAATGATAGAAAAAGAGTAATGAAAAAAATAACAACCAAAATTTGAAAAAAAATGAATTAAAATTTTAAAGGACAAAATAAAAAAATGCAAATGATGAAAAAACAGCAATCAATAGAATGAGGACCAGATTGTAAACAAAAAACAAATTAAATTAAATGCAGAGAGGGATGGAATTGAAAAAAAAACTTCAAGTAGCATTAAAATCAAAGCAAATAGAAATAAAAAGAATAAGGACCAAATCTAAAACAAATACAAATGGAGGACAAAACTAAATTTTTCAAAGCCTAGCACGAAAACCAAGACCAGGAGAGAGAAACAAAGCACATGAGAAAAAACCCCATCATCATCAATTGTCACCCTCCTTGGAGCAAGTGCCATTCCACACCTGCACTATTTCCTTGCACATCGGATGATACAGTGATCAGTTTTTTTCCACCGTAATTGGCCACACGTGCCTCTGGAATAGCTTAGAAGACTCTGACATATTGATGCATGTGTGGCACCCGTCAACATATTTTATTGATTTATTAATATTTTAATAAGACAAATTACAGAAAAAGGCCCAAGGGCATACCATTATTACAAAAAAAAAAACTGTGGTCCAAAGACCAAAATGCCCTCATAAGCTATTCTTTAAATTTGGAAAGTCAAAGGTCAGCAATGTAAATTTACTATACAAAAATAATTCAAAGACAAATAACCCCTCCCTGCAAGGCCATTTTTTCTGAACAACCAATGGTATAAGCGTTATTTCACTATGCAAATTAAAAGAAAAGAACGAAAAAAACCCTTAACAGAAGATTATTTTTTATCAGATTTCAAGGGCAAAAGAGTATTTTTACTATGCATTATAAATTTGAATGACAATTTTGCACCCTATCAATTCTCAAATGACATTTGGATCCTATAAAAAATATGATTTTGCCCCAATACCAAAGCAATTGGCTCTCCTCATGTGGTATAGTGATTCGCTAAGGCCTTTTAGTTTTTTGTTAATTAGCTAAAAATTAAAAAGCTAATGACTGAATTGGAAATGACACAAATATTGAGGGACTATTTTAATAAAATCAAGGATGGGATTAAAAAGAAATTGGAAAAAAGAGGTTGATATCATCTAAATAATTAAAAATTGAAAAGCTAATGATTGAATTGGAAAAGGTGGCAAAACATAAGGACTATTTTTAATGCAACCCGAGAAGAAATTAAAAGAAATAAAGAGAAAATATTGAAATTGGCTTAAAATAAAAGAAATAAAAATCCAAACTAGCAAAAATGACAAACTTGAGGAACCAATTTAAAAACATATAAATTCTAACTTAAATGAAATGAATGTTTTGGGTAAAATAACGTTGTTTCATGCTTTAATTCAAAAAAAGAAGTTAAAACAATGTTGTTTTAGGCATGTATGGTGAATAGTACTTATTCCCCATTTGACAACCTGCATGATATTTTTTTCATGTATTTTGGCAAGAACATGGGCAATATTTTCTCTCTCCCACACCTCCTTAAAGGTCAAACAACACATCATTCTTCTCCATTACATGTGTACTATATTCTCAATAAATAATTATACATTTTAGGTCAATATATTTATTGGGATCTCAATTAGTTCACTCACTAGGTTATTTTAGGTTTTATAAACGAAAAAAGCCATTGTAGCTTTTAGAGCACTCAATAAGAATTATCTAGATACATTTACTAGACTTCATGTTATTGAGTTGTGTTTAAAAAAAATGAATAAAAATCAAATACTCAAATAAAAATTAAAAATATTAATTAAATACATCAAATAATTGTTATTTTTATAGTAATATTATTAAGTGTTTACAATATATTCTAAAGAAAATATTATATGAATTGATTAGAAGCATCAAATGACTTTTAACAAGAACAACAAGTGACTTTAGGAACTGATTCAACAGAAGAATAAAAATCATAATTGAACTTAATTGACTTTTTCTCGATATAAAAATATTTTGAAGGGGTGTCTTTATATATAATGATTTCTTTATGTGTTTTTCTTTTATAGTTATCCCAGTAAAAAGTTATGAACATCATTAAATTCAAAATTATAGACTTCATTATTTATATGTGAAAAAACTAGTTCCTAGTTTAGTTTGATTAGTTTTTATTAGTCTTCGCGTTTGCGCTTCCTTGTGAGTTTAGACTATGTTTTTGCATAAAAAATGATGTTCAATTCTCTCAAATATTTTTTTTAAAGCAAAATATATAACTCGGGTTATAAGTTTGACTAGGTTGAATACGCAAAGTTTATTTTAATTAGACAAAAAAATACAATGATATTAGATGGATCACATTTAAAAAGAAAAGTGATTATGATAACATGTGAAAAAAATATTTTTTTTTCAAAAGAGAACACACAATACATCTTAATCCACAATCCATTAAATATAAAAGAGCAAAATAGGGTAAAAAAGCACATAAAAAACATGTTTTTGTTTATCCAAGTTAGTGTGATAAACCTGTAACCCTGGTAAATAAGGTTGAACTAACCTGAAATATCCTGATAAACCTGTAACCCAGATCATGAGATTAAACTAACCTGATAAAAAAAATAAAGAGAATTATAAAGATTTTTTTTTAAAAAAACATATGTAAACTTTTCAAACCCATGACCCAGGTCATTAGACTTGAAACACTGTATTTGAAAAAACAATGAAGTTCAATTTTCAATCATTCAAATATTGACGGATGAAATTGAAAAAAGAATTTTAATTATACAAAAGGATAAAAAAATACAAATTAAAAGAATGCAGATCAAGATTAAAATAAAAAAATAAATTTTATATTTGATATAAGGATGAAATTGTAAAGAAAAATTAATTTAGTAAAAGGACCTAAGAAATCAAAAGAATGAGAATCAAAATTGACATAAAAAATGAAAACAAGTTTTTAATTGAAAGGTGAAATTGAAGAGAATAATAACCTTTATAAAAGAGCCAATAAAAAATTAGAAATTAAAACAATGATGACTAAATTGAAAAACATAATACCATTAATTTGGATTGAAGGATGAAGTTAAAAACCACTAAAACTTTTATAAAAGGGTTAAGAAAAAAAATCAAAAGAATAAGGATCAAATTGAAAAATATATTTTTGGTAAATTGAGATCGAAGGATGAAATTAAAAACAAATAAAACTTTTACAAAAGGGTCAAAAGAAAAAAATATAAATAAAAAAAATAAGGATTGAAATTGAAATATCAATAACAAAGAGGACCAAACTATAATTTTCAAGTGAGGAGAGAGAAAAGAAGAAAAAAAAAGACTCATCGATAACAAATCAGACAACCAATATCGACATGTGTTACTCCATAGAAGAAAGAACATGGTGGCGCTTCTAACGACGCATTGAAAAGGCATTTTTAGACACTAGAAAGCCTCTCACACACCTCATGAAGCTTTACAATGCTTGCTTTTTTTTTTTTAGTCAAATACCAAATTTTCCTGAGCTGACTCAATAATAATAATAAAATCATGGTGAAAAGATAAAAAAACTCTTTTGACTCCAATATTAATATTTGTTTTTCTTTTAAGAACATTTTGATCATTTCACTATACATTTTAATTGTTATTTTTTTTAATATTTGGTTAAATATTAAATTATCCCTTTGTTGATATTATAATAACTAAAAAACTATTGTGAAAATACAAAAATACCATTTAAAGTCAATTTTAATTTTGTTTTTGGCTTTGAATAGCATTTTAGTTATTTTGTTGTATAATTGAGATGATAAAAGATTTATTTATCTCCGCTAATTTAATTATAACTATTGAGCCATGTGAAAAGATTTTAGTTTTATTGGAAGATAATTTTTTTTTTATATGGAGGGACAAGACCTTTATTATATTGTTCCAATTAACAATATTCTTGAGTCCAACACTTATAATATTTTTTTGAGACCAATTAGATTTTTTTTAAAATAATAATACCAGTTTAATATCGCACATTATGTGATTTATTATTAAAAAACTTGATAGGTAAATAAATACAATTTAAATCGCAATAAAATACATTTACAACATACTAATTATATATATATATATATATATATATATATATATATATATATATATATATATTTTGATGTGAGTACAGTAATTTAGTTTAATTAAAAAATATTTTAATATTTTGTATTTATAATAACTAACACCGTTCTATTCTCTCACAGGATATAGAGATGAAATCTCTTTTAGATGACGTCTTATTTATAAGTTATAACATTATATTTTAGATTTAAATTCATAATCATAGTGATCCTACCATAGGAAAACAATTTTTTTTTTTTTTTAGGGGAGTTAAACATCAAGAGTCAAGACTATATATTAGACATTCAAAACCTGTAAAATACACGTCGAATTTACGGTAAAGCAAAGCAAAGCAATCAGATCCTCCTCTGCCTT
>Ga0325410_1008336_pt1 | contig 11235 bp, 8 predicted proteins | sample PopdelMetagenome_16_FD_206182 | JGI IMG/M metagenome (GOLD analysis project Ga0325410, IMG submission 206182) | Populus deltoides microbial communities from Bellville, Georgia, United States - Xylem-PdIQD-R3 | ecosystem: Host-associated > Plants > Phyllosphere > Stem > Wood/Secondary xylem...
AATAACTAGTTTCATACATATTAATAGGAAAATAAGAACATACCACATTTAATGTATTTATCATTAGTTGAAATAATAAATTTGTTGAATAAGTTATCATGGTGTCAAACACCTTTTCCATAACAATATTTATTCACCTACCAACTATCTCACACGTTGGTTATTTTAGGGTTCTCATCACACACACACACACATTAATTTATATCATGACAATCTAATACGAATTACATGTGGTTCCTACAATATCAATCAGAAATAGATACAAGGTTTTTTTTTTCATTGTGGTCAATCACATCTAATAATGTACTACACATTACCACCTATGCGATTAACTACAATTTACATACCAATTTTTACCTAGAAGGCATACGACTTCCATTAGCAATAACAACAATAATACACTACACAATTTAATTATCATTATAATTCTAACTATTATAAAAGCATGTATAAATAATTAAAAAGGAAGGGGCAACCCCTTACTGTAAATCTTGTTATCCAAGCTTCTAAGAAGTCATGTTTCTTTCCGTATGTTTCTCCTATAATTCCCAACCAAAATACCATTACTACTTAGAACATAAATTAAATTAAATTAAATTGCTAGCATATCCATACATCGTAATAACTCTTTCATGCAAATAAACACACTAAAATTTTTAAATTTCCTTAATACATGCCCAATACAACATCACATCCCAATAAAAATTCGTGATCATGTTTCCTTAACACTCAAACACATCATTTTAGTAATATCACATTATCTTTTATACATTCCCATTAATTGAATATTCAATACAACTTCTTAATTCTTTCCAATTCCTTTAAACTAACAATTTGGCCAATTTAAAAATATCCTTTCCATCTTCCTTTCAAAATCATTAAAATAAGCATTCAATTACATGCCACTAAGATTAATTGCTCATAGTTCCTTCCATCGACTTTACAACATCATTGCATATGCCTAAAGTTTTGGTATCAAGATTTTATTTTAACCAATCTCATTTAAACATCATATGCATGCTTGTAGTTTTAGTTATATAATTACACATACACTTTGCATATCATCAAATGACTTCTTTCCTATTGTTATTTTATTTTATATAGCCAAAACCAAAAGCACCCAAGTTGTTAAGTATTATTTCCAACTCTTACAATATTTTCCACGTGTTTGAACAATTTCCTAATTTTCTCCATTTGCAGTTCACAATATACTTTGTTCAATTGCATATTCACATTAAAGTTTTCAATCATCCACATACTTACATAACTATCACAAAATTGAACCCCCCCCCCAAACATTTCATTTGGCTGAAACCTAATACTCCTATATCATCAAATATTCTTTTCAATTTTATTTTTTTTCATTAAATTCCATATGTTTTTCAAAATGACAACTTATGTTATAACTTTTTTTTTACCACCTATCTTTAATTTCACAACTTGATTTCAAATACCTTAAATGTGCCCCTAATTATACTTCTCAATATTTTTACAGGTTAAAAACCTACATGATTGTACGCAGGCTTAATTTGATGGTTAGAGTCATTCACGTGTAAAATCATACATTAATTTTTTTAAAAAAATTCCAAAACACTTTTCTAAACATTTTCACCCTAGATTTATAAAATTGTCCATATTCATCATTAATTCATAAATTTTCGAATCATGGGTCTACATTGTACCCTTTATATTTGTCGGGTCATATTTCCAAGATTCAAATATATTTTTAACACCAAATTTAAGATGACTAGATTGAATTTCATCATATTATATCCCACAATATTGCTTTCCTCTTTTACCTCTTCTATTTGGTTTTTTATTTGTATTTCTTTGTTTTTTTTATTTTTCCACCATTTTCATATTTTTATTTTTAAATTAACACATGAACATTTTATTTCAAATTTTCCAAGTATATCATCATCTTCATACATTAAATGCTCACCTTACACATTTAACATAGTATTTTCCTTATTAACTTTATGAATTTTATCTCAGGATTTACATGCATGAGTTCATGGATAGTCAAGCTGAAACGTTTATTACAACTGAACTTTGAAACCTTTTGTATGTTTTTTGGACTAATATTTTTTTATTGACAACTTTGACTTTTTTATATAGAAACAATATAACATCGGCATATATGTCAAACCTGGAGACGACTCTTCAACCCATCTAGAATACAATTTGGAGTTGTGGTTAGAGGCTGAAGTAATCAGTACACTCAATAGGAATCTGGAGTTTAGGGTATCTTTATGACTACAACTCGTGATATGAGGTCAAGTTATATACCAATGGATTGGTCTACAGAAAAACAGTCTACAACTTTTTTTTACGTGAATATTTTGTTGATATTTCCATAGGTATTTAAATCATCGACTGAATGATTGATGGATCTGAAATCCCCAATAAAGCATTTATCGATGATATGTTTCTATTAATAAATCCATTGGTGATTATCATATCAATATAAATACAACTTATACACTAACATAATATTCTGTCGATGTAAATCAATTTTCTAGTTGTGTAAGTAGCCGCCTTGTGTACACACCATTTTACTTAGACGAGAATTTTGGTGAAGGTTGGCCATACAGGCCTAACATGTAGATGTGACCTAACTGGCTTGGTTGGAGGAATTCTTGTCTTGTGGTACTCTTAAAACTTTTAGGAATTAATATATTGTAAAGGAATTAGTTAGAATAGGGAAAACAAGAATATCAATGAAATAAATTGTAATTCTATTCTGCCTTTCTCTTTTTCTCTTATCTCTCACTTTCTCTTTGTGTTGCTTCTTTTCTTCTTTTTATCAAAGCATCCATTTTCATTGTATACACTAGGAAGTACATTGCTCAATGAAAGCTCAACCACAATATGTAAGTTTCATTTCCTTTCCTACATGATAAAAAAATAAACAACAATGGATAATTTTTGAATAATTAATTTCAATGAACGAATGAAATTTCAAGTTTACAAATATAGAGGTTACTCATACGATAATATCTATGATGAAATGATCGATGAAAGTGCCTTTGTTTTAGTGGAGTTAGGTTTTCAAAAATCATGAATGAAAACCTATGGTTGATATTTGGTTCAGAAAGTTCAAGGTTAATATATATATATATATATTTTATTATTATTATTATTTAATTTAGTTAGTTTTTTAATTTTAATAAACTAATTATTTTATAAAATTGATGTGTAAGGAAGAATTTTACTAGGAGAAGGCTGACAATGTTGTTTCCATGAGAGTATAGGAGAATCACAATGCCATTAGGTAAGATTGAAATTCAAAATATGATATATTTTTTTAAAAAATATTCAAGTTATATTTTTCATAATCTCGATGAAATATGAATGTTTTTTTACAAACCAGGTTGTGTGATTTCTGGTACGAGATGCAAAAAAAAATCAAAGAAATATGCAAAAGAAAGAGGTCTTCTAGGCTAAGACGACATGGTCGTGTGGAGGAATTTCAGACCTTCGCGCGTCTTCGAGGCTATTTGAGATGCTAATATCCATCATATGATGTATAAGCATTTTGTGCAGCAATCACAGTTTAGTGCAGAGAACTGGAACAATGAGATGCATGGTTCCATTGTAACGCATATTGGTAGATCCATTTTGTTCATTGTGTATGAAAAAGCAGATGATAAGATTCTATTTTATAAGATATTTTTTTAATTGTTGTATTATATAAAAAAATTTAACTAACAGTAGCTTTCACTTGTAAGCTATAGTACTTGGACGCGATTCAAGACCGATGAAGCTTTTTTTAAAAAAATAAATCATATGTGAAATGACGATCATTGAAAAGGGTGCAACAACTCATTGATAACTAAGCTTAGAAGTTTGTGGTAAGTTGGATTTTAATAATTGTTTTCTTAATTTTTTTATTTTTTAAAATTTTTCTAACTTATTTTTTTTCTTTTTAGAAAACATATAACACCTGATTACAGAAGAGATACGAAGGCGATCCTTCGACTCATTCGGAATTCAATCTGGATTTGTGATTAGAGGCTAGGTCGTTTGGTGAACCTGATAGAAATTAGATTTATGGTATCTCTAACACTAGGACCGTGGATATATAGACAAATCATAGTGTATTGATTGTTGGTTCCTCATAATCGAGTTCAAACAGAAATCCTCAACCATCCAGGTGATTGTACAAGAACAAGTTGAAGCTGAAACAGCCTGATTTAGTGCTGAGACGACCCAACTTGGGTCTGAGATGGCTGACCTGAGGGATAAAGTGAATGTCCTCGAGTAATTGCAGTCAACCCTTACTAGTACATGTGATCTACCTCGTCGCCCACCTGGTTCCAACAAAGATCTGTCTCTAACACCTCCTCCTCCTTTATCTTTTATCCACTAGATAAATTGTATTCAATATTGTTTTTTAAATTAATAATAAAAATTTAGTTCTATTCTTTTTTTTTTAATGTTTTCCTTGTTTTGTTTATTTTATTTTTTTCTAAAATATATTAAATACAATATTGATGAAATTATTGACTAACTTTGAATCACAAACAGAATAAGTCCTTTAAAATTTTCCAGAGAGTAAGAAAACAACTACAGGACCTGCAACTATTAGATGTAAATCTTTGTGGTTTAATTTTGTCGGCAATATGCCATAATCATCGATGGATTTGCCGATGCAATGGATGCCGGTAATTTGTTTTGTTTGACATGATATTTTCATCTGTAAATCCATTAGAGAATATATTACTGACGGATTTATCAACATAATAGAAATCACTGATGATATGTTTTCTGACGATATTTTTTTGTATGTAGTTCCATCGAAAAATTTATTTCTGACTCAATCAGTGTGTAAACATTAATAAAATATTTCGTTGGTGATATGCAATATTCTGATAGTGTTTGATGAGACACTCATCGATGATGTTTCCATCAGTGATTATTATATTGATGGAAATACACTGACGGAATATTCCAACGTTGTAAATCAATTTTCTAGTTCTTTAAGAAGTCGCCTTGTGTACACATCATTTTACTGAGGTGATGTTTGGCATTGTAGTCCAACTATATTTTTGGAAATTTTTAAAATTTTATTAGCTTTAAATTAAATTATTTTTTATATTTTTATATCGTTACATCATTTTACTGAGGTGATGTTTGGCATTGTAGTCCAACTATATTTTTGGAAATTTTTAAAATTTTATTAGCTTTAAATTAAATTATTTTTTATATTTTTATATCGTTTTGATTTGCTGATATTAAAAATAAATTTTAAAAAATAAAAAATATTATTTTAATATATTTTTAAATAAAAAATATTTTAAAAGTAATCCGCGTAAAAAATAAAAAGAGCACTCTTTGCCGTGGTACTCTTGATACTTCATGGAATTGATATATTGTAAAGGAATTACTGCATAAAGAATATCAACGAAATGAATTGCGATTCTCTCCTGTCGCTCTCTCTCCCTCTCTGTCTCTCTGTCTCTCTCTCTCTCTCTCTCTGTCTCTGTCTCTGTCTCTCTCTCATCTGGCATTTCTTCTCTGAGTTGCTTTTTTCTTCTTCTTCTCAAGCATCCATTTTCATTGTAATCCAATTTGAACCGATCCATCATTATCCCTATATAGATATGGATAATCTTGTTCATAATCTCAACAGAAGGTAGCGAATTCGGTAAAACAAATATGGACCACTTTATAAACAAATTAATGTGTCCTCAAACAAACTCACTTTCTGACATAGTTCTTGAAGATAATTATAAACGATCATTAATCTTCCTCAAACAACTTAATTAAGAAGGCCATGTAATGATATCATAGCACTTAAATACTACATAGCAATTGTGTTTCTAAATATCAAGCGTAATTTACTATCTCAACACTTAAGTACTACATAGTAATTTGACCCTACAATCCATAATTAGAACCAAAATCCAGAAGACAAAAACAGGATACAGCAAAACAACATACTACTCCATCATTTAAAACCATTTGTAGGAGTTGAAATTGCAAGCTCAGGCCAAGAAAAGCAATCCCCGCCAACAAAACCATTTTGCCCAGCACTCCCAAACTGCCATGTGTTGTCCAATCCAGCTGTGACAGTAACCCCGCCATGACCACCTACACCAGCACCACCATCTCCTATTCCGGGGAAAGACCAGAGCCCTCTTCCAAGCCCACACCCCACATCTTCAAGCCCATGCCCAAGTCCATGTCCAAATCTTCCGAGAGCCAAGATCCCAGCTGGGCCTGGAGTATTCAACAAAGAAGTAAAACTCCCACCCAGAGCACCACTACCACAACCACCGTTGCCCTTCCCATCACCGCCACCACCAAAATGTACCGAAAAACCCTGACTGGCTGTGAGGGGAACCAGCACTGGGGTAGCAGGCAACGGTAAGTTATCAATGTTGTTGTCGATAATAGGACCCGCAAAGGAGGCAGCTGTAGTAGCTGAAGTACGTGACCTTTTAGCATTTTTCCGAGTGCCACCACCAACAGGGATGTCTCGGAGAGTGCCACCGTGAGTCCAGTAACGGCGGCAAGACTTACAGAAGTGACGAGGCTGAGAGAAATTGTAGTTGTTGTAGTAACAAAACTTAGTGTTTGTTGAGTCACAACGTGGACATGGCAAGTGCTCTTGCTCTTGAGGTGGTGCCCCTCCAGGCTTATTTGATGTTGGTGTTGTCGATAGCGGTGGTCTCCTAGTTTTTTCACTGCTTGATAACTCTGTTGGCATTTTTGGCTTTTGGTGGCAAAGAAAGTGTTGAATACTTGAAGTTTGGTTATGTTTTCCTGTGTTTGAAGATAGAAACAGAGTTTGTGATCAGGTATTGAAATGTGGAAGACAAAGGGGGTGATAGAGGGAATTTATGGGGAGAGAGAGCGGGGTGGCGACGGGGGGAGAATCTGAGAATTCTGAGGGATATAAGAGGGGGCAGGGAAGAGAGAGAGAGAGAGAGAGAGAGAGAGAGAGAGCAACTTTTACAGTGTTCTGTTATACGGGAGTAGGCAGGCAGAGGCACGACATATTCAGTCGGCTCCAGAAACGGGTTTCTTAAGGGGGTGGGGTCGGCTAGTGAGCTCTACGGTATGCGTCTTCTGTAAGCTTAGCTTTCTTTCTCATTCTCCCCTGCTACGAAACAACATGCTGCTGCTGCTGCTGCTGCTTTGTTCTTAAAATACACAATTCAGATTGGTGTCTGCCTATTCTTTTCTTGGTTTATGAGGTGAATTTGACTTGGAGTCTATGTAATAATGTTGTTTTATTTCATTTGCTTTTGTAATTGTAGTTAAATCTTTATAATTTAATATTACTGACACCATGAAAATTTATTAATTAATTGAAATACTATTTAATTGATAATTTATTAATTTATGTATTAATTAATAAAAAATTAATTTATAAAGGTATTCTTTATTTTATTTTCAAATATGGAACCTTTTTTTTTACCTAATTGTATTTGAAAATTATGAATTGTAATGAATGGTGAATTAATATATTTCATGAATATTAATTAAAGCAAAAACATTTATAAAACAAAAATATACAATATCACAAATGATAAAACTAAACACGATAAATTCTCATTTTTAAGGTTTAAAAAAATCAACAACGAAGATGTTTTCAATAAAACATTATTGTTTTATAGGCTACAACTAGATGATTTTCTCATAATAAAATACTTTAAAGGTAAAAAAAAATAAGATAATAAAAAAATTGCAATTGTTATTTATTGAAATAAGGATGGTTTTGAGAAAATTCCTTTATGGTTCATTGACAAATACGTTAAACCATTGTGTTTTAATAATGTGACCATGAAGAACTATGTTCTAAAAATGTGACCTTGAACAATATAAATTGCAAGTATCATGCCAACAAATAAGTATAGATGACTATGATTTTATTCCAGAATATGCTCAACAATTTGATAGAAAAATAGAAGGAAGAAAAGTTCTCTTGCTTTTTGATAATTATCCTACTCATCGAAAAACTATTGAAGGTTTGGACAATATTAAAATATTTTCTTACCCCCTAACACAACATCAACGAGTTAGCCTTATGATGTGAGGATCGTACAAGTTTTTAAGATGCATTATCATCGTTGATTTTATCAAAATATTTTAGAAGGTTATGAAATTGGAATCTCAAATCCAAGAAAGATAAATGTTTTAGATACAATGAATCTTGCAATCTTAGCTTGAACAATAGATGCTGAAGCAAGTACAATTACAAATTATTTTTGACATTATAAAGTTTGGTCTATGGATAATATGACTTCAAATAACTTGGATCAACTGTTAGAGAATAATATAAATCATATCCTGAGACCTCACTTAACAGCTCAAGCTTTTGGGTTGAATTGGTTCTTTGACATAGTATTAGAGCCTTGATGACCAAGCAGTCACGAGTTCGAATCTCATCATCCCCATTTATTTAATAAAAATTAAGCACAAGGTAATGTGGGTCTGTGCAAATTTCAAGCCTAAATGACTTTCACTTGAGGGGGTGTGTTAGAGAATAATATAAATCATATCTTGGGACCTCATCTAACAGCTTAAGCTTTTGGGTTGAATTGGTTCTTTAACATCAACCACATATATGATGAAAATGTTCAACAATTGCATGTTCTAATAAAAAGAAAGTTGAAGTATCAAGATACAATAAATATTGAATAGCTTTTGAACTACATATGAGAAAACAAAGCAACTTCATAGTTGTTGAGTGATGGGTAAATTATTGAGAATATCATGAAAAATAACATAAAATATGAAATTGAAGATAATAGTTCTATATTGGAGCCTATCTCATACAAAGATGCACTCCAATAAACAATTACATTGGATATTTTTTTATGGTAATCGAGAACATAACACTAGAACTTCTTATTTCACTAAAAGAAGTTAAAAATGAGGTCCAGAAATATATCAATTTCAAGAGAAAACAAGAAACATTGGAGTCATATTTTACAAAGGTGACGTAGACGGAAGTAACACAAGAAAGACAATAAGCATATGAACACAAAAGTATATTAAATAGGGATCACACAAAAATCTTAATTAAAAACTTTATTACTGGGTATTTTCTCTTCAATATAGTCTACCTCTCTAAGAGGTTTACATCTCATTAAATAAATTCAAAATTAACCTAAACAAACTAGAAAACTTGAAAATAAAGAAAAAGCAATGAGAGTAATAAATAAAGCTGGAAAAATAATAAAAGAGTTATAAATTAAATAGAAAAAAAAAACTTAAATCAAGTTATACGAAAATATAGCAAATCCTGAATAGTTACTCTTATATCAAAAGATCTTCTAATTGAGTTATGTATATATGTATATATCTTCTAATTGAGTTATGTATACATGTATGTATAATAAGATTATTAATTTATATATTAAGTGATATCTATGTATTTGTTTTTTTAAAATATATTATCTTATAAATTTAGCAAATTATTAATTCAACAAATTGGTCCTGAGTCGGGATCCATAAAAAATATTTTTTAATTGATTTTATTAATTTATAAAGGTTATATTGTATTATTTATGTTAAATTTATTTTATTTTATTTTATTCTTGTAACTGAATTGTGTAAAAAAAAATCTTTTATTCATTTTTCCATAACCAGAAAATTCAAATAAATATTACTTTGAAATTACTGTGTCATGCAATTCAGCCTTAAGATTAGTAATTTAGTATCAAAGAGGGTCGACTAGAGGATTGAGGAAATTGATTTTACACATTACTCAATTATAAAGAAAGTATAAAAGTATTCTAACCAATTGGTATACTCAGGTACTATTTTTTTATTAATTACGAGAATAAGAAACAAGGATATGGATTAACAATACTATATAATTTTCATCATTAGCTTACTTTCATTAATTACTGTCACTAATATTATATATTAAATAATAACATGTGTTAGTTGCTCATAACATGTAATATTTCATTGATGTATATTTTTATCCATATATTTTAATTTTATTACAAATAAGTCATTGATTCAATTTTTTGACCTCATATTTTGCAAAAGATGCAATGGAGTCCCTACATGTCAAAACTTAAACTTGATCACAATGGTGTTTATATATATATATATATATATATATATATATATATATATATATATATATATATATTGTTGGAAATAAAAGTTTTATTTTTTATTAAGGATGTCTATTTAAATTCATTTAATTCTTATCTTGTCCAGAAAAAAACTTATTGAGAAATTATATATTGATGATGATATGAAAAAAAAATCTAAATTAAAATAAAAACATTTCAATGGCATGGCAATAATAATCTAATTTTCAATTAAAAAACTGTTTTTTTTATAATATTATAAGAATATTATGAGGGTATATAAGTTTTATTTTTTCAATGATATCACATCTATTTAAAGCTTAATCCATATCTTGTCCATCAACCCATTTAAATTATAGAAAAATATTATGATGATATGAGGGGAAAAAAATCAAAGCTAGAGTAAAATCATTTCAATGAACTAACAATAGTAATTTATTTTTAATAAAAAATTAAGTTTTTTAAAAAATAAGCTCATGAATATTATAGTATAATTTATTCAGAGAAAAAAATATATTCTCATAATAATAGTTATAAGATATTATAGAAAACAATAATTTTTAATAAAAAAATAAATGACTATCGTTATGTCATTGAAGATTTTTTTTATTTTGACTTTGATTTTTTTCTCGTATCATCATAAATATATTATTTATAATAATTTTTTTAATATTATTTAAATTGATTGATAAAACTAATTAAGTGATGTTAAATAGATATCCTCACAAAAGAAAAAAAAAACTTTTGTTTTCAATAACATCACATATTTATTATAAATATTTTGATCAAGCTTAAGATCTGATATATGGGGACTTAACTGAGAAAATATTTAAGCACTAAGTTACATCTGTCATAAAATACGAGGATAAGAAATTTTATTAGTGACTTATTTATAAAAAATAAAATACAGGGATCAAAATAAAAAATAAAAAAAAACTTAGGATCAAAATATACATCAATGAAATATCATACATTATAAAATGAAATATTAAATATTATGTATTATGAGCAGTTGAAATGTGTCATTATTTAACCATGCATATTACTTATAATAACTTATGAAATAACCTAAACATGATAATCATGCAACACATAGAGATAATATGAATATATATATATATATATATATATATATATATATATATATATAAAAAAAAAAATAAAAATATCT
>Ga0325410_1008348_pt1 | contig 11229 bp, 3 predicted proteins | sample PopdelMetagenome_16_FD_206182 | JGI IMG/M metagenome (GOLD analysis project Ga0325410, IMG submission 206182) | Populus deltoides microbial communities from Bellville, Georgia, United States - Xylem-PdIQD-R3 | ecosystem: Host-associated > Plants > Phyllosphere > Stem > Wood/Secondary xylem...
CAAAGAACCCCATCTATTATTATTGAAATCGAAGGTATAAGTTATTGATAAAATATAATGATTATTCACTATTCTTAGAATTTTATTTATTGTCCATATATTTTCAATTTTTTATGTTCGTGATTTATTTTTATCATAGAGCTCTTTAGTCATTAGATCCTTTTATATTTATATATATATATATATATAGAAAATCAATTTAATTCTATAAAAGCATATATATCGAGCATGACTCAAGTTTAAATAAGAAAAACAATTGTTTTGTTTCATAGGAAGTTTTGTGAAATGTTCACAATTTCTTATACATAAAGAATGCTTTTTCATAATTCATTTGTTAAATTCCGTTTTTCTATATTAAAAATCTTCAATTGCGTATATATTTATTATAATTTTTTCCCTATATTTTAGCTTCATATATATATATATATATATATATATATATATATATATATATATATAGATTGCCCCTTTTCAAAAGTTGCTCGTGCTTTTTTAAAAAAAAATACATCAAAATAAAATTTTTTAGTTTTAAAAAATTATTTATATTAAAACAATCCGAAAATATTAAAAAAAAAATCATTTTCAGCAAAAAAAACAAAAATTTAAAATTTAAAATTTGAGGAACTAATGAAATTTCACTAGTCACATGCCAACTAATATCAGCCCAGCAACAAAATTTCACTTTCAGACCAAGGCGCCGAGCTATTAAAGAGAATAATCTAATGAAACTCCCAATGCCTCTGTTTTAGAGAGGCAGAGAGTGAGTATTAATGGATAACGGCACAAAAGTGAAATGAGATTAAAAAAAAAAAAATTAATCAGCTAAATAATCTCAGAATCCATTAACAATTTACAGAAACTGTCAAATATAGTACATCTACCCTAAGCTACGCGGACCGATGGCTTCATTCCCTACTCCAAATCTCAAATATATTAATTCATAAATTCTGCATTACCTTAAAATAAGTAATCTTTCATGTCCAATGCTCGAAGAGATCATGAACACTCTTGTCTTTGAACCTGACAGAATAAAACAAAAGGAATGAGCATGGAGTGCCATGACAACATAAAATACAAGAATCTTTTACAGCCAAAAAAAAAAATCACCAGGGAAGTTCCATTAACATAACTGAAAACAGTTATCATAACAACCAAATGTTAGGAAAATTTGAAGCTGTCAAATCTCATTTGCCCCCATCTACAACTACCGATAGCAATATATGAATCTTCAGATAGCATACACTCTACTAACATGCCAAAGTATCTTAAGATGAAAGTTTACAAGGACGGCACTAGACGGGATACTGAAAAGGAAGATGGTTGCTGAAGAAAGAGTTAGAAGTGGTGTTACTTTCATGCTTTTGACTCACATGCCATGTTATCGAGGATTGTTACCCATTGATTGAACACCGCATGAAATGAGTTCTGAGAACAAGAAACTTACAAGCATTTAATTAACAGTATTTGCGACTGCAAAACACAATATGAAACTGAGTAGAAAACACAATAAAATGCTCATGCCATGGATTGACGTAATCAGATTGGCCGCATGGGAGCTATCACACAATTCTACAAGAAGCTAGGTAGTGTGAGCAAATGACATGCTTATGCATAGCATTCAAACGTGCATCAAAAGATAAACACAAAAAGAAGTTGGGGCTTCCCTTCTACAAATTAGAGAACTGACAAAGCAGTATTCTTGATAAAGGAATACCAAAATTAAGCAAAATAAAACCATTGTCAAGATTAAGTAAAATAAAATTCAAAAAAGCTACATCACCGAAATGCCATGATCAAAGAGAAAAAATGAAAGGAAAAATTGGCTTAACTAGTTTAAGGATAGAGGAACATCCAGAATATATAAAATTAACATTTAGATGGAGTGGGGAAACAAGAAAGGTGTACCATACACCCAACCTTCACAGCACATAATGTTCACACCTAGAAAAAAAAAAGTTGTTTGACTGCAAAGGGAAACCAAAACTACCACAACTCTAACTCACCTAAGCTCATCCAAAACAGGTGAACCCATGTAAGTTCACAGTTTGTGAAACATGATAAGAGAGTAGCTCACCAGGTGTGTAATAAACAAACCATGTAAATGTACCACAAAAGACTAATCTCTAATGCACATAAATCTTTGCAAAAACATTACTAAGTTCCCTGTAAGACTAGAGCCTTAAAGAATTCCAGAAATCAATACCCACATTTCACTTTCCTTAACATTCAAAAAGTCAGCGGGAAGCACACCGGGAAATGAATCTCTTCTACCTTTTTAAGACCACACGTTATTTTGAATGAATAAATGTACACAATTCACCTTCATTGTTAATTTATATTTAAATGATTCCACACTGAGTGTCCACTCTATAGCCTAAATGATGAAAATTATCAAATATTGTGTAGAAAAAGTTTTCCACTCATGTTTATTCAATATGAATCTTTGAACATCAAATTAACAGAAGTTAAAACCAGAAGCAAAGGAAATATACTAAAATTGCTATTCAGAATTTCAGCACCAACAGTGAAGAAAAAAAAAAAACACGTTTTAGTCATACACACCCTTCTTTTCTGCAGTGCCACGATATATTAGAGCCATAAAGTTGAGAAAGACATGACTACACAATCGATAGAGCAGACTTCTCAAAACACACAAACCAAACATCCCCTTCCCTTTGCATGTGCGCCGTGTAGAAAGACTTTTAGAACTAAAAGGGACTGGATTTTGTTCCATTAAATGATCGTAGTTAGCACAGTAAAAGCATAATATAGATAACACAAAGGAGATCTTGACACAATCACAAAACCCATTAGAGCAAAAAACAAATGGTCATTCAAAGCTAAGAGACCTCAAACTCATTAAAGAACCTTATATTAAAATGAGAAAAGAAATTATAATAAACAAACTTAAAAAAAAAATCAAGATTTTACATTGAGCCCAAAAGGAAGTCAAAACTCAAATGGGTCTAAGACAAAAAAACACAAAATGGACAAACAACAAATCACAAAATCTCACCTTTTAATTTAAAACTTCATAAAGAAAGAAAGAAGGAAAGAAAACCCTAAGTAAATATATATATATATATATATGAACAATGTGGTTCTTTTAATCTGCAAATGGAAAGAAAAGAGGGGAAAGGCATTACTTAGTAGGTAGAGAGCAGCTCTCAGGGAACTGAAGCAGGAGAGAAACACCATGAAAGGTACGGCCTTGGAGCTGAATAGAAGGACACATTTATTGATTTCTCTCTGAACAAAACCCTAACAAGAAGAAGGAAAAAGAGTGTTCGTCGCTTTGCTTGGTAAATACACCTTAATTTTTTTTTTACTTTTGTTTTTATTTTTTTTGGGGAGGGGGGAATGGAATTTATGTGGGTTTTGTTTCTGCACGAAATCCAAGATATAACAATAAAAAAGCGAAGGTTTTTTTTATTTTTTATTTTTAATTTGAATTTGGAATCCGATCTCTTTCGTTCCGTTTGTTGTCTGTTTGAAAATGAGACACTCCCGGCCCCGCCCTTCTCTTTTCTTCTTCTTCTCATATTCCTTTGACTTTAGGGTGAATTACACTGTCTGTCATTGATGACGATGATGTGCAGAGGTGTTCATGTAATATTCGGTCTACTTTTAATTTAAAAATTTAATTGAATTAAAAAATAATATTTTTTATTAATATAAAAATAGTATTCTTTATTAATATAACTTGAACCGAAACAAAAACTAGATCAAATCAAATCAGTTTTGTTTGATTCAGATTTGCTTTTTAGCATTAAAAACTAAAAAAATCAAAAACCAATTAAATAAGTTTGTTTTTATTATTGCCGTTTTTATTGTTGCCATTATTGTAAGTTGACAATGAAATAAACTGAGATCTTGGATTATTATCTCTAACATTACAACCACCATTGTTGGTGGTTGATGGTAAAAATGAAGTAAAGATTGTGAAAGGCATTATCATATGAGAGAGCTGGGAGTGATTGTAGGAGAAGGTGGAGAGATGTGGTGTCAAAGACTCAAAACTTAAAAGTAAGATTTAATGTTAATATATAAGAGAAAATGAAAGAGAAGAGCACAGAGAAGAGAGAGCGGGAGGGAGGGAGGGAGGGGTGGGGCGGCATAGAAAGGGAAAGGGAAAAAGGGATAAAATGATTTAGGGTTAGAGTCTTTAGGTTTAGGGATGTTTCTTTTTATGCCTTTTTTAAAATTATTTGGATTCAATTAAATTGATTCGATCTGGTTCGGTTTAATCAGTTTAAACTTTTTTAAACTGGAACCGAACTAGACCGGATGGTTTTTTTATTTTTTAATTGGTTTATTCAGTTTTTTCTAATGGTTTGGTTTTCCGGTTAATTTTTTCTCAGTTTAATCGGTTGGTCGATTTTTTTGAACACCCCTAATGATGTCTAAGTGGGTTTTTAAAAAGAAAAAATCATTTTTCTAATTAGTTCTTATGTTTTAAAGTATTTTAGTTAGAGCTATATGGTAATATAGTTAGGTCTGTTTTAAATCTATAATTGTATTCAATTTAACTTCTGATATTTTATAAATTATAAATTCATTCATTTAAATTTTTTTTACCTGAGCATATTAGATATATCAAATTTGACTGGATTTTTTTTATGGATATTACAGATATTCAAATGTTGGGCTTATATTACTAATTTTCATATATCTGTGTTTAGAGACGGATCTCCAACATGGACTGTAAATGTAATGACACCCCCAATGTTATGTCTAATTTTTATACCTTACATCACCATTAAATTTTAATTACCTCCCTCATCTCCTCCAGTAGAGAGACAAGTCATTTTCTATTATGTTAAAGAAGTCTAATAGGAAGCCCACTAATAAAAACTTTAGAGCCAAAATATTTTTAAATAAAATAAAAATAAATACTCAATCCATAGACAATTAAATATAAAGTCAAAGGGAATACAAGGTATAGGAGTTGGGTCAAGTTGACCATGTTTAAAAAATCTCATTCCGCCATCCGACCCATGACATCCATTTCTTAGGTTTTTTACTCATTATCATTGACTTTTATAAATGAATGTATAAGGTATTGTTATAGCTATTTGCTAAGAAGCAAAGATAAAACTCTTAAAGTTTTTAAGCAGTACAAGAATGAGTTGAAGATCAATTTAATTAAAAGATAAAAGTAATAAGAAGTGATGAAGATGGAAAGTACGATGCATCTTTCCATAATTTTTTATTCTTAAAATGATATTATTCATCATACTATCACTTCTTATTTACTTGAACAAAATAGCATTGTTGAATGTAAAAACTAAACTCTAAGAGGAATGATAAATGTCATATTGAGAAGTTTAGATTACCTCATAACTTATGGGAGGAGAAAACTATTGGGTTCTCGAATATCATACACGGAGTGGAAGCAATAAAACAATATTATTCGGGAGTTTCTAGGATCCTGTTAGACAAATATAAAGTTGTTTAAGGATTTATTATATAAAGATCTGATCTTTTTTGGCTTTAAATAATTCTTTAAAGGTTGGGTTGTCGCAAACTAGAATGATGAATTGAGTTATGAATATTACAATATTTTTTCAAGGTTGAATAAATTTATGTAAAGAGAACTTTGGATGATTATATGAAATGAATTCAATATATTGTCTAGATGAAAATTTTAAAATGTCTTTTAAGTGTTAAATAAGATATTAACTTGTGACTTAGTAAATATTATTGATTTTGTTTGAGGTAATTCACATGCTCACCAAGAATAATTATTAGTTAGTATTTTTGTGTAGATCTAAGTACATATGAACTATTATATTGTAATATTAAGCTCGTGGATTCTAATTTCAAATATTTGATTTTGTTATGTAATTAAACTAACAATTATCATCGCCTAATTAAGGTGATGTAATATGTATAGTGATATAATTGGTTTAAGTTATATTTATATATGTATTTATTCAAGTGTTAGATGATATAGAATTATTGTATTGTTTTGATATTTTAAATTATTATTATGATGGATATGAAACGAATAAATGTCTTAGTAATATGAATTGATGAGAATGAATTATAGAATGATGGATATAATAAGATGAGATTCAGGATGATTAGATCAAAATTGAGGGGATAAGTTATGGTGTTTATGATTATGAAGTGTTATTGTTTGTGTTATAAATTTGATGTTAAGACTTGGGATATCCCAAACATAAAGGAAACTCAGCCAAAATTTCAATAGAATCTTAATGAGTTAGTAAAACGAAAATCTTTAGATCAATTCAGTCGATCGATTGAATAGTTAGTTAAATCGGTTAATCGTTTCATCAATCGGTAAAAAGAAATTGACACTATTTTTGGATTAAATATAATGAAATTTGTTCCTAAATGATGAGAAGTTTACACATCATCTTATGAGAACAGCTGCTTCATTTGATAAAAAAAAATATAATATGTACCAGTCTTTATAACTTTAATAAATATCCAGTACTTAAGAGAGCATTGGCCAAGAATAGTTTAGGAACAATGTTTTGATAAGATATGAATCTCATAATTATAACAACTTTATCATTTTATTTGCAAAACATTTTTGTCAAATAAACTTTATCTTTACTCTAGATTTATAAATCAAATATTAAAGATAAATTAATTCTTTATTAATAATAAATATATCATATGTAACAAACTAATTAATTACAAGGCATATTAAACTAACAATCTCTCACTTGCACTAAAGTCAATCGCTTATGTATTTAATATCATATTGCTCTATATACGATTAATGCTTCTGCATGGATAGTAACTTAGTAAAAGGATTTTCTAGATTCTCTTCAGTGGGTACTCACTATATCTTTACATCTTTCATTTCATTGATTTATCAAATCAAATGGAATTTATTAAATACTTGTTTGGATTATTGATGAGACATTGATTCCTTTACTTGTACAATAAATCCTTTGTTATCATAATATATGGTAACTGGATCAACAATGCTATGAAGCAACCTAGTTTATTAATGAACTTCTTGATCCAAACAATCTCTTTGTTTTCTTAAACGTGGAGGTATACTCTTATTCAGTTGTAGAATCAGTTGTGCTTTCTTGTTTGGAACTCTTCTAACTTAGAGTACTATCATTTAAAATAAAACATATATTGACTAATATTCACTATTTTTCCAACATTTTATTGAAAAATCTTAATTCAAACAATTTCGAACTTTAGTTTATCTTCTTCATTGATAGATCATATATCTAAGTATAGAATACGATTTCCATCATATCTCTCTCAATCTATGTCTTAGAGCACATGTATTTAGAGGGAGATGTTCCATGCAAAAATAGATAAGAATCCAATCTTAGATTCTTCCATAAGCTATTTTAGCATTTGGTCTATATGCATGGATTGAGACAATATAAACAACCTTCTAAATCTATTTTTATCTCTTTATCCAATATATAGGTTGCTTCTCTCAATTTTTTTGTGGAGAAATTCTTGGACAACCAAAACTTTATTGATTAAAGTAAGGATATGTCATTTATTAAAAATAATATGTCATCTATATATAATATTAGAAAAACAATATCACTTCTACTAACCTTTTGTAAACACAAGGTTTATCAAGATTTTTTATGAAATCAAATCTGTTGATTACACTCTTAAAATTGGATATTTCTACTCTTTAAAGCTTGCATTGTACATTTGTACATTACCTTTCATATTAGTTTTTCTCTTAAATGCCCACTTAGATCCATTGGGTTTTATCCCTACAAGTGGATCAACCAAGTTCCAAACTTGGTTAGTACATAAAGTTCATAGCTTCAAGTTATTTCTTGAAATAAATATCATATATTACTTACAAGTAATTGGTAGGCTAATCAATTATAATGAACATATCATTCATAGGTGCCATAAAATGTTCTTATCTCATTAATGCATGGCATGTCCAATTAAATTTATAGAAATTTTGTGTTTCCTAAAGTTCAGGCTAAATATCTAATGTTTTAGACTTGAGAATATATTTCATTTGGATGTAGTGTTCTAGGTGTAGAGAATCTCATTCTCTTTTAGATAATTCTTAAAATATTTGGTAAATATTAACCACCTCAATCCAATCGAAGTTTCTTATTATTTATTTCAATTTGTATTTCAATTTTATTGCAATTTATTTTGAACCAGTGCATATTATCTTCAGGTATATACAAACCATTCATACACTTACCAGATCCATAAAAACATCATTATTATAAAAGAACAACATTTGTTCTTAATAATAAGTTCAAATCCATTTAATACTAAATAAAATGGAAACAATGTCATAAAATATTGGAACAAAATAACAATTATAAAGTTTTAGTAATGGCCCATCAGGTCAAATAAAATAACCAGTTTTTACAGCTAATGCAGCAACCTTTGCTTCATTACTGAGTTGTAGGTCCATTTTGCCTTCAACTAATCTTATATTTTTCTTTTAAAACCTAATTTTGAAGCCAAGTTTTAATACCATTTTATACAAACCCAGAGGATTTGAACCTTGAAACCTACAATCAAGATTGAATACAACTCAAGAAAGCTAAAATCAAGTTGAAAAGAACTTGATTCAGTGATTATCTGAATAAAAAAACCATAATTATTGGGTGAAAACCCCAACTAATTGATTATAAAGAATCAATAACTTGAATTATAAGGATGAACACCATAAAGAAGTAATTTTTGATAAGTTTTTAAGAGTTCAATAAAGAACCAAGAGTTTGAATAACCTTGTACACACAATATTATTTCTAAAATCAAAATATCACAATAGAAGCTAAATAAAATATTTATACTAGGTAAAATGTTCTAAACAATGTTGGAAAAATAATAAAATAGTTCTAAATAAAATTAAAAAAAGAATTCTAAGTCAACTAGAAAATATCGGAAATCCTAAATAGTAACTTCTAGACCTTATTACAAGGCCTTTCAATACCTGATCGCTGCAAAATATTAATCCTATAGAAAACAAGGCCTTTAAAATCTTATGACAAAATTAAAACTCAATCCAACGATCGAATTAAAAGTTATACTAATCAGGATTGGAAACCATATCAATCTGTTCCCTAGCACCCACAATCCAAGTTTAAGTAGGAAAACAGGTTGAATCTGCAAGTCTTGTAAAAAATAAAGCTCAAATATATTAAATTTCTTTTTAATCTTCTTATCTTTTAACATTTTAATAGGTTCGATTGGCATATATAATGAATTATATGGTGTTGCTTAATAATTCTCATCACTCAGTATGACCCATGAAAATAGATTTCATATAAAGCCTAAAAACTTGAGAATCTTACTCTCTTATTAGTCATTTTCCTATTAGTCATCCATATGTAGATTATAATTTGAATAGTGATGAAAACACACCTAGACAAGAAAATCAAAAATAAAATAAGAGAAGAAATACATTTTTCTCGACCTTCGTTGAGTTTAAAAATCTTATTATTTGCTCTTTTACCATAATATAAGATAACAAGTACATTTTCCTCAACCTTGATAGTGATAAGCTTCACAAAATAAAATGTGTATCCAACTAAAAAAAAAACAGAGAATAGATAAACAACATTCAGGAACCTTGAGAAATTTCAATTGTTGTAGTAAAGAACAAGAACATAAAAAATGAAAATGAAAACGTTAGCAGAAACTTGAGACTTTCTATTGGAGTTTGACTTTGTTCTTTTTCTTTCGCATTTCTATCTTCTCCCTCCGATGGTATAAGATTTGTTGCTTTTTAATTCCAATGACAACATTCCTGGAATTTCTAGGGAATGAAAAACGCAAGGAAAATCCTAGAAAGTTAATTGTTTTGTTAGCAAAAAAGAAGCATGTAATCATGCAAAGTTCAGATGAGATTTTTTTTATACAGAGGGAATACAAGAGAAATAAGAAAGCAAGGAGGATTTAAAGTTCAAAATAATTGATAAATTAAAATACATTACATATGATATTAAATACAAATATGATATCATACATGGTTGTTAAAGTCACAAGTTAACTTATAAATCTTATAATTTTATAAGTCAATATATATCGAACATGAAAAATCAAACTAAAAACTCGAGAACTAGCAAATCAAACTTGATTTATGCAAAATTAATAAACTTAATTAAAATTGTGCAAATCACAAGTTTATTACCGAGTTTATAAGTTTAATGAAATTATAAATACTCCCTTAATTAATCGTATCTCTCTCTCAAAACACTCTTTTTACTGTCTCATTCTCCTACCTCTTTGTTTCTTGTTTCTTGGAATATTTCTTAAATTGCACTTTCGAATAAATGAATAACAACAACATCACGGCTAAACATAGCTCTTAACCACTGGTGATCATCTTTTCCCCACTCCTAAATATAAACACTAAATATGAAATACAAATTAATAGAGTTTAATCTCATTAAGCTGTGAGAGTAATTTTATACTATCAATTCTTAAGATTTTCATGGATCATTATCTTAATAGAAATATAAGACACTTGTCTTGCTAAGTCTTTGTTTTACAATTAATTTTGAAGACTAGAAGTATATGATGGTTTCTATAGTTTATGTTAGTAGCCTTTTCTTGATCATATAAAATGTTCTTATAGTTAGTGACGGTTTTAAGACTCTTTAATTGTTAGTTAATGAAATTTTATAAATATAATTATATTGTAAGAGATTTTTAAATTAAATTATATATGAATTTTTATTTGAACTATGTATTTTAAGGTGCTTGAACTTTTATATTGTTTATTTTATTTTTATCTTAATTGTGGTATACTATATTTACTACTTGATTGAAATTATCTATATAATTAATTTTAAAAAATTTACTTATAATTTTACAATCTGAGCTTACATTATATTTTATCTGTCGTGTTAAAGAAATATTTTTCATAACCTTGATGACATGAATACATGGAGACTCTTTAACTACATATATTTCACAGCTACACCTTATTTCTTATTTTGTTTGTCCATTATCGAATCTTTCAACTATTTATGAAAATATCATATATTATTTTGTATATTATATATAATCTTTAAATTCTCTCCATTAGAAACTATAAAAGTTCTTGTACTATTAAAGTTGTAATTATTTAAATGACTCTTAATAATATTAAAGAAAATTATATTTTTCATGCACTTTAACTAGAAAATGGGCAAGCATTACGTGGCATCTCAGATGAAAGGCTTAATAATGCTTATATACATCTCTATGCTATTTATTTTGTGTTTAAAAAGAGAATATACA
>Ga0325410_1008349_pt1 | contig 11229 bp, 8 predicted proteins | sample PopdelMetagenome_16_FD_206182 | JGI IMG/M metagenome (GOLD analysis project Ga0325410, IMG submission 206182) | Populus deltoides microbial communities from Bellville, Georgia, United States - Xylem-PdIQD-R3 | ecosystem: Host-associated > Plants > Phyllosphere > Stem > Wood/Secondary xylem...
GATGAATAATATAGAGAGTTTGAGCTTCTTTTTCTTATCAAGAAAGGGTGGGGAAAAACACGTATGATTCATGCCTTTTTATTGAGAACATTGCTTAACATATGGATTTAGAAATAACCACTAGTGGGATAACAAGTAATCAGTTACTGTAACATACACTTTTAACTTTAAGTTATTTTAGAATTTGATTTTTGCAATATATAGTTGTAGAGTTTACAACATAGTTATTAAACCCGGCTCGTGGTTGACCCGGCCAAGAGGCCGAGTCCCAGGTTTTATGGGTTAACCTGGAAAAATTTTAAAAAATATTTAAAACTTTAATATTTCATATAAAAAAATTAAGAAAAACATCCATGTAAATATAGGTTATACATATTGTAAATAATGAAGTTTAAAATAATGTTTTAAAAAGTTTTTTATCTCATTTTGAAAAAATATAACTTTTTTTCTTGAGAACATAGAGTAAATATATACTAATGAGTTTCAAATCCCATATTTGAAGAAAAAAAACATCAGGTCTCGTCCGAGTTTGCCTAAATTGTCTGGATCATGGGATGACCCATCAAGTCGACCGGTTTTATTGAGTTATTACTGCAGCCTGTTTTTTATTAAACCCGAACCAGTTTAACCACTAAATATCAATACAACGTGTCTGGCTGGGCCAGGTTTAATACCCAGGGTTTAGAATTGGTAACTTTGTTTCGTGAAATTTTACCCAGTGGCATATTTTATTTTATTTATTCTATGAATTTGCATCGATTATTATGACTTGTACGGGATTTTTGTGAATTGTGATGTAATAATGGTTAGCGATGAAGAAATGATTTGGTCAACAATAAAATCCTTACACAACAAATATATATATATTCTAGTTTTGATATCTGCATTATGCCAGGAGTCAATTTTTTTATATAAAAAATATTAAAAAAATTAAAATTTAAAAATTTTAGGTTTTTTTATAAGGTTAAACCCAAGAATCTTGGATTTGGCTGCAAAGCCTGATCTAAGAGTAATATTTATAATATTAATAATAAAATTAAACTTGTATGACCCAAGTTTAAATGAGTCTGACTGTAACACCGGACCCAAGAATACTGGATGTGGGTCTGGCTATAAGGTTGTATCATAAAAGTTTGATAATCAAATAGATTAATTAAAAAAAACAAAGAAAAAAAATCAACATGAAAAAAAAACTAATGAAGAAAAGGAAAAAAAAAACATTGAAGGGTCAACCTTTTAAACCAGGTTATCCCGTAAAACTTGAGATTTGCATCATAAAAGTTTGATAACTAAATAGAAAAAAAAATGACGGGTTTACTTAGAATTAACCGGGTTAACCCTTTAAACCAAGTTAACCTGTCAAGTTTAGGATACGTGTCATGAAAGTATGAAAGTCTGATAATTAAATAAAAAGAAAATAACTTTAACAAAATAAACTAAATGAAAAAAATAACTCGTCAAATCAGGTTAACCCATAAAAACCGAGATTCGTATTATAAAAATCTAATAACTAAATAAAAAAAATTAACATTAACAAACTAAATCAAACAAAAAAATTAACATTAACAAACTAAATCAAACAAAAAAAATCATGAAAAAAATAAAAAGAAAAAAACAGTTATATAATATAATACAATATAATAATAATTATAATTCTAGTTATAATGAAAAAATATGGGGAAATTTTTTTAAAAAAAAAGTGGGGAAAGCTAAAGTTAAAGCTAAATTCTCAACCAATTCAATATGAAAAAAATAAATTTAACAAAGATAATTTAAAAAAAAACATGTGAGGGAAACATTGTAGCCAAACAAAAACCATGTAAGTGAAACACTGTAGTAATCCATAGTATTTCTTTTAAAAAAAGCTACAAAGCTAATCTCTCAACTAGCTCAATATATAAAAAAATTCGACAAAGGTTATCTAAAAAAAGAAGAAGTCAATTTTGGGTAAAAGAAATGAAAAAAAATGTACAGAAAAGGAAACAAAAACGAAAAAAACACGTGGGGAAAGCTATACTGTTTTAAAGAAAAATACAAAAAAAATAAATTTTCAACTAGCTCAATAGTAAAAAAATAAAATTAACAAAAATAATTCTAAAAAAACAAAACAAAAAAAAGAAAATATGTAAAAAATGACAATTTTGAAAAAAAAATAAAAAAAAACATATGGGGAAAGCTAAAGCTAGATTATCAGCCAGCTCAATATTGAAAAAATAAATTCGATAAAGATAATTTTTTAAAAAAATATATGGGGAAACACTGCAGCAAAACAAAAACTATGTAGAAAAAACACTGTGGCAATTCATATTGGTTTTTTTAAAAAAAAACTACAAAGCTAAATTCTGAACCAAATTAATATAAAAAAAATAAAATCTACAAATACCATTTTGAAAAAAATAATAATAAAGAAATCATAAAAAAACATTATATGAGAATATTATAGCAATCCACAATGTTTTAAAGAAAAAAACTACATAGTTAAATTTTCAACCAGCTCAATATTTAAAAAAATTAGCAAAGATAATTTTGAAACAAAAAAAATTTAAAAAAAAGAAACAAAAAATTTTGGGTAAAAAAATAAAAAAAACATGTAAAAAAAAACCTGCTGCTGAGTAAATATCCAACACGTTTTAAAGTATTCTATAATATAATATATAGAAAAGAATAATCAGCAAGCAATCATTTTATACAAGGAAAGCCTAAATAAAAAGAAATAAAAATGATGAGTTTTTATTCTCGTACTAGCACCGTGTCAAAAAGTATTTTCAAAACAAAAACAATATTTCTTAATATAGCATATTCAAAGCAATCACGCATATAGCACAAGCAACACCTATTAAATGTACTACGTACCGGGAAAACTAGGGTGTGGACAGCTCATAAAGAAACTTTGGTCACTCGTTTTTATGTTGTTGGGATCATTGTTCTTTTCATCCTTTTACCTTTGTGTCCAACTTATCATGCACACCCATGCACTGAATTCATAAGCAATCAAGATTTAGTTTCAAGTTCTTTAGAGCTGATGGTCTTTCTATTTAATATTAATTTCTTTAATTAATATCTTTCAAATAAGTTGTGGACTACCTTTTTACACGAAAGAAAAGTCTTGTCAACTCCGCCGTTGAATGCATCAAGAAAAAAATTATACAAGAGTTATTAATAAACACAATTGTTTTTAATAATATAATAATAATAATAATATATTAAAATAACTCGAGTTAATTCTATCAACCTTTTTTATAAAATAATTATACAAGAGTTATTATTATTATTATAATATATTAATAATAATAGTAATAATATATATTATTATTATTATTAATATAATAATAATAATAATAATAGTAATAATATATATTATTATTATTATTAATATAATAATCATAATAATAATAATAATAATAATATATCTTTATCGAAGCTGTCAATCAAATACTTCCATCTAAATTCTGTCAATTTTTTTTTTTGTCAATGACATGACACATAACTTTGATCTTATTGCATTTATTCTTAGCTATATATTTATTAATTTTCTCCACACCCATGCCCCCCGGACTTGAGACTTGGTTATTGTTCTTGTTATAATTGTTTTTTTTTTAATTGAATAAGATGATGTGTTTTAATTTTTAAATAAAATTTTAATTTAAAAGAACTTTTTTTCTAACAAAAAAAACCCAAAATTTAAAGTTAGCTTATGAAATAAAATTATAGAAAATCAAAATGACAGAGCACAGATAAATATACTTTATAGCTTTGAAAAAAATTGATATAAAACTTTTATAAAATATGCTAAAAAGCATGGCAAGATGGTATTGTACTCACATTTACTGACCGTTTGAGAACGCGGTTGAAATTATATTTTTTTTAATTTAAAAAAATTGCTAATTTTTTATGTTTTCATATTATTTTGATGTGTTGATCTCAAAAATAAATTTTAAAAAATAAAAAAATTATTTTAATGTATTTTTAAGCGAAAAAGACTTTAAACCGCAACCGTTACCATAATCTCAAACATTATAAACGCATTATTCATTATTCATAATGCCTTTTTCCCTTTTCCTTTTCATTATTCATTATTCATAATGCCTTTTTCCCTTTTTCTTTTCCTTTTTCTTTTTTGATTTAGCCTTTATTGGGCCAAATTATAAGCCAATTTAGGCTAATTTATTAGGGGATGGTGAGATTGAAAGACATGAAATCAAAGTAAAAAAAAAACAAGAAGAAGAAATTGAGGGAATCAGTGGACATGAAATCAAAGTAAAAAAAAGGAAAAAATTGAGGGAATTAGTGGCTTATTCAAGCTTTAGGGAGAAAATGCCTATTATTCCCTTAAAAAATAATTAAAAAAAAACAATTCTATTAGGGTAATTAAGTAATTTTGCATGGGTCCTTTTAGCATTCAAAATTTTAAAAAGAAAATAATGCATTTTTGTTTTTATAGTGCATGGTAAAATGACCCTTATACCCAATTTTTTTAAGCTTACCTTAAGTGGCATTGTCATTTTTTCCATATTAGATGAATAGTAAAATGACTTCCATGCTTTTGAAATCAGATTTTCCTTAGCTTATGCTCGAGGCAATTTTGTCTTTGCATTTAAGCTTTTTAGTAATTGTCAGGCTGGATTAGGGGCAATTGTGTAATACACACACACATGAATGCAACGTATGTATTAACACGTGGACAACCACAATGTCCTTCGTGCGGCAAGTGTGAGGTCTTCTAGTAATCAAACATTAATTTTCATGGCAACATTTGAATCATCTAAACATCATCGCCTCGAGGAGGTAGAGTAGCCAAAGGTCATCGGGTTTGGTGTTGACAATCTATTTTTTTCCTTCTACCCCTTTTCTCCCTTGAAATTCACGCTTGACATTTAAAATTTCAGGGCAATCCCCTTAAGGATATTTTAGTATTAGTCCTCATTCTTTTAATTTGTAATTTTTGTCATTGATCTTTTTGTAAGTTTTCAATTTCATTCCTTATTTGATTCTTTTTTTTCTTCATTTTTTTTCTTTCTATTTTTGTAAACTTTCAATTGTTTTTCAGTTTCATCATTTGATTAAAATTTTTAATTTTTAATTTTTTTTAATTTGGTCCTCATTAAAATTTTAGTTCATTTATGGAATTTATTTTTATTTTCAATTTAGCCCTTCAATCCAAAATTATTCATCCTCTTTTTTTTTTTTTCAAATTTGAATCCCATTCTTTTAATTGCTATTTTTTTTTCTTTTGAATCTTTTTTTGTAATTGAATTTTCTTTTTTCAATCTCATCATTTGACATTTGTTTTATTAAGACTTAGACTTTATAGTGTTTCCAAGTTAGGTGTTTATGATCAAATGGCCCAGGTCATGGGTTTCGTAAGCTAACACAAGTTTACATTATTTTTTTAACTTATTTTCTTTTTCAATCTTATTACTCAATTTGTTTTGAAATAGGATTCATGGTTTTTTTTTATTTTTCTTTTTATAGGATTATCTTGATCTCATGACTTTATCCATGTGTTTGGCGGATTAACTCAGGTGGGCTCGTGTTTTTTTTCTTTTTATTACTGTTTTTCTTTTAGATCCCTTTATGTGATTGTTTTTTATAGATTAAAATATGTAAATATATTAGACTAATGTGCAAATATGCTTAGTTTATCATAACAAGATTGTAGTTAAAAATGATTAACATGGATTGGTAGTATATCATCACAAAGGCTTGCTAAACGAAAGATATCTTAGGAAAAACTAGGGTTTGTACATGGTTAAATCTATATATTAAAAAAAAAACCTTAATTCAACTATACTTAAATTAAAATAAGAAATATATTTACTTGTTAAAGCACTTTAAAGTAATGAATCTTTTGTTATTGTAAAAAATAAATCATTTGTCCCTAAGACTTTATTTCTCCTCACTTGTGCAACTAGGTTGTATGCAATATGTCTCCCAAAATTCTAATAACACCACCTTAGTTTAGATACACTTCTAATCCAAGGTTTTTGAACCACGTGTATGAAACTTAAATATCTCTTAACAATTTGAACCTAAGCTCTGGATTTGGGAGAAAAGCCAAATCATAAAATGAGAATAAAACATTAAAATATGAGGTAAGGAAGAAAGTGTAAAAATCTAAGAAATTTTTAGATTAAACTCTTGATTCACCTATTTTTTATAAGTGAATTTTGAAAACTAAAAGGTTGAATTATTAATTCCCACCATTATCAAACTTTGAATAGAAAAACCAAGGGTTCTTTAAAATTAATTTCTCACTCACCCATAATTTGTTTAATTAAAACAAATTTCCAATAATCCCTAACATGAATGGAAATATCTCACTAGTTTGAAAATGACTCAAAGATTTACTAAGAGATACTAATTTGATAGATTACCATATCATGATAGGTAGCTTTTGGCTTTAAACCTTCCTTGATGAAAAACTATCAGATTTACTTCGCTAAATAGTGAATGCGATGTCTTGAACTATTTAGTCTTTTATGTAAACCAAGACCATAGTATTCACATAGTTCTCCACCTAGATATTTCATTCGGTTCTCATTGTTGTGTTTATTTTGGCCTTGAACAACTCTTATAATCATGGCCACAACAATCATGTTTCTTATTCATATAGAGGATCTTTCATTAGGAGTATTTTGTTATACTTCACTTGGTGTACCAAGATATGAAAATAATTAAGAGCTTAACTCATCCTTTATCATGTTGCAGCTAACACTTATTTTATCATAGAAATAAGCAGGAAATAATAATTTTCTAATGTTATTGAGAATGTTATATGACTTAGTTTTTCATTGGAACCTAGATTTTGGGATTTCCAATCAACTATGTATAGTTAACATCATTACACTCTTTCATTTTTTAAAAGCTTTAAGCCCATTCCACTTGATAACTTATATACAAGCTCTCTCGACGAACTTTTGGTTAGCGGATCCACAATATTTTCCTTTGACTATACAAAGTCAATGGAAATAATTTCATTTGAGAGCAAGTGTTTAATGGTATTATGTCTACAACGTATATATCTAGATTACATACTGCTCTATGCCCTTTTAATTATTGACTAACTGTCATAATGGACATAAATAGCTGGCACTAGTTTCGACCAATATGGAATATCCTCTAATAAATTTTAAATCCATCTACCTTCCTTTACATCTTTATCAAGAGTAAGAAAACTTTGATTCTATCATGGATCTAGTGATACACATTTATTTAGAGAATTTCCATGACACAACTGATCCACTAAGTGTGAAGACTTATCCATTTGTAGATTTCAAATCCTTGGTATTAGATACCAATTAACATCATTATACCATTCTAGTACTGCTAGATAATTAGTATAATGTAGCTTATGGTCAACAGTATACCTCAAATATTTGAGTACCCTTTGTATTGCTTTTTAATGATCCATAATTAAATTACTTAAAAATCAACTTCGTTTGCTAACCAAGTAAGTAATATCAGGTCTTGTGCAGTTCATAACATATATCAAGCTCTTAATTATCCAAGAATATTTTAATTGGTCTATTCTATTACCTTTATTTTTTAGATAAATAGACACCTATATCCATTGGTGTTTTCATAATACTATTTCACCTTTAAAAAAATTGTCGAAAACTTTATTAACATAATGAGATTGGGGCAATACTAATCCATCAGATGTCCTAGAAATATTTATGCCTAGCATGATACATGCAACACCCAAGTTTTTCATGTCAAACTTGTTTAGTTAACATTTCTTAGTGGACTTGATCATATGATCATTACTGCCCAAAATAAACATATCTTCCATGTAGAGATCTAAAATGACATAACCTTTATTTGTATTTTTCACATAAACATATTTATCAATTGTGTTGATTTTAAATTTATTTGACAACATAACCTTATTAAATTTTTCATGTCATTGTTTAGGTGCTTGTTTCAAACTCATATAATGATGTGACAAGTATACAAACTTTCTTTTCTTGTCTATTAACAATAAACCCCTCAGATTGTTCTCCGTAAACCTCCTTATAAAGGTCATTATTTTAAGAAAGTTGTTTTTATATCTATTTGATGTATTTTAAGCTTAATGATAGCTGGAATAGCTATTAACATTCGTATGGAAGTTATTCTTGACACATGTGAATATATGTTAAAATCATCTACATTTCTTGTTATTTAAAATCTCTAATAACAAGTGTAGCTTTATATCTATCAATAGTGCTATTAGCTTTTATCTTTCTTTTAAAGATCCATTTATAGCCTAATGGTTTGCTTCCGAGAGGAAGATCCACTAGTAGACATGCATAATTATTCATAATGGATTCAATTTCACTATTGACTTTCTCCTTCCAATAAGAAACTTCAAGATTTAATATTGCATCGGAGCGAGTTCAAGGTTTATTTCTAAACAAGTATGTTAAAAAACCATGATCAAATATTTTGGTTATTTTTTTTTCTTTTTACTCTTTCTATGCTTAACTTAATCATCTTCTAACTAATGATCTTCTAATTAATGATGATTACTTGAGGTTTTAAAGTCTTTTTGAAGTTGTTGTTTTTGATCAAATAACTCGGGTCATAAACTTTAAGGTTAATACAGATTGACATTGTTTTTTTAAGCTTATTTTTTTATTTTTATAATTTAATATTGGAAAATCATTATTTTCTCAATTTTTATTTTATTCCAGTTCATATAGCATGTGAAAAAAACTAAAGCTCGTATTACTTGATTAAAAGAAAAATGTAAAAAATCGATATACCAACCGTGCAAATCCACTAAAAAGAAAAACGTCGGGGCGTGTAGATAGTACAGATACATGGTTGGTTCCTTATGCCAACAACCCTTTAGTATTTACATCCAAAATCTCAATGATTCTCAAGGCTAGTAATTTTCTTTTTAATTTTCCTGGGAAACAAAAAGACAGAAAAGGGCATTTTAGAACTTCAACTTGACTCCTGAGATCAACCGCCCAAAAAAGCCTTCCACTCAAACGCAAGTCTTAACCATGGTTAACTCAGTGTTAGGTGAGTATGACCAGTCTGGTTTGGTAGGCTAGGCGTTACACCTCCCTCCTCTCTTTATTAATCCCCTCTCCTACACTTCCCTCTCAGGAAATCTCTCTGCCTCTCTCTCTCTCTCTCTGTCTACCTACACCGCACCAACCACGCAACAAGCAAGAAACAAGAAGCAGAGAGAGAGAGATCATATTCCTCCTTGAAGAAGAATTATTTGCTTTCTAAATTTTTGAAAAAACATGCAATCATCAAGCAGCTCGATGAAAGTGTCACCACTTGAACTTATGCAAGCCATAATCAAAGGCAAAGTGGACCCAACAAATGTTTCATCGGAATCCGGTGGTTCTGCTGCTGAGATGGCAACTTTGATCCGCGAGAATCGTGAGTTTGTTATTATCTTAACTACTTCCATAGCGGTTTTGATCGGCTACGTTGTCGTTTTGATTTGGAGAAGATCATCCGGCTATCAGAAACCTAAAGTCCCTGTCCCTCCTAAGCCGTTGATTGTTAAAGACCTCGAACCTGAAGTTGATGATGGCAAGAAAAAGGTCACCATCTTTTTCGGCACCCAAACTGGTACTGCTGAAGGATTTGCTAAGGTACAGATTAGTTTCCCATCAAGCTATCAACAGCTTAGGGGTGTTTGGGATGTTGTCACATGTGTTTTCGCATGAGAATATATATATATATAAACATCAAAAATCATTAAAAAAATAATTTAGTGCATTTTTTTTTAAAACCATCTAAAATAAAATTATAAGGTGGTGTTGGTGTTATAAGGTGGTGTTTAACTTTCTGTTTTAAAAGTATTTTTTAAAAAATTTAAAATATTTTTATTTTAAATTAATATATTTTTGATAAAAATAAATAAATATTATTTTAATATATTTTAAAATAAAAAACACTTTAAAAAAATAACATTTATATTTCCGAGGCTATACCACACCCTCTTAGTTTATTCTTAATGAGCCACATCATCACTGTACACTTGGAAAGGTACACGTGTACGATGAGAATTCAGCTTCAGGTCATGAGTAATTGAGCTAAGCTTTATTATTATTTAATTAATTTGTTTTTTTTTTTGTCTTAGGCTCTAGCTGAGGAGGCAAAAGCTCGGTATGAGAAGGCTATATTTAAAACTGTTGATTTGGTATGTTTTTTATTATTATTATTATTATTATCTAACCTGTTATTCAATTTTTGGTTTTTATTTTCCTAATCAGTGGTTTTGAATTTATAATTTTGATGGATGATAGGATGATTATGCGGAGGATGACGATGAATACGAAGAGAAATTGAAGAAAGAGTCTCTGGCTATTTTCTTCTTGGCCACGTGAGTAGCTTTGATATTTATTCTTTTTATATTTACTCTTTTTTCCCCTTTACTTATTTATTTCTTTCTTGTAGATATGGAGATGGTGAGCCTACAGATAACGCCGCGAGGTTTTATAAATGGTTTACAGATGTAAGGTTTCGATTGGATGTTTTGATCTGGTTTGGTATTAGAGCTGGATTTAATAGTGTTTTTGGTTTTATGATTTTGTGAATATAGGGCAATGAGAGGGGGGAATGGCTTAAGGAACTTCCATATGCTGTTTTTGGTCTTGGCAACAGGCAATACGAGCATTTTAATAAGGTGTGTAATGCGACTCTATTTATACCTTCTTTCACAATTAGCTGATGGATTAATTTTTTTATTTTGTTGTTTTTGCTGATTAATTTTTTTTGCCCTTGTTTTTGGTTGAACAGATTGCCATAGTGGTGGATAAAATCCTTGGCAACCAGGGTATGCCTGCATTTCTCTTTACAAACTTATATATAATTTTTTTTGCCTTTTGATGTTAGCTACCTTCCTTGCTCGGTTGAATAGAGTCTGGTAGGTTATCATGATGCATGCAAAGCTCTTGGTCCAAAAGGACCGCTGTTGCTACAATTTAATTGTTTGGAAAGAGAAAAAGATAGCCCAATCAGCTGCATTGTTAATAAAAGAATTGACATGGTTTTATGATTAATCAGAAGCCACAATGTGGTCCTTGATGTTGTTCCTTGTTATATCAAATGGTTTTCAAGAGCCAAAATGTGCTCGTTGATATTGTTCATTCTCGTTGTTTTTTTCTTTGCTTTTTTAGGTGGGAAGCAGCTTGTTCCAGTGGGTCTTGGTGATGATGATCAATGCATGGAAGATGACTTTGCCGCATGGTATTAAGAACTTGAATTAGTAATCTG
>Ga0325410_1008350_pt1 | contig 11228 bp, 9 predicted proteins | sample PopdelMetagenome_16_FD_206182 | JGI IMG/M metagenome (GOLD analysis project Ga0325410, IMG submission 206182) | Populus deltoides microbial communities from Bellville, Georgia, United States - Xylem-PdIQD-R3 | ecosystem: Host-associated > Plants > Phyllosphere > Stem > Wood/Secondary xylem...
TAAAAATAAACAAAATGAACTTGTTGACCAAAATGAAAATTAGAGTGAATATTGAGTTAGCCATATATTCATGTTTCATGGTTTAGTTTTTTATTTTTTAATTTGCTATTTTAATCATAATTTCAAGTGTTATTTCATCCTTTAGGCTATATAAGAGTCTAATTGCAAGAGAAAAAAGAGTTCAAAACTTAAAAGAACTAAAAAAATAAGTGTTTTAGATAAATAAGATAAATCTATGAATGCTTTGCAATGCTAATTTATATGAATTATTTCTCCAAAAAGAGTGTGTTTTTCGACTTGTAGTTTATTTTGAAGAAAAACATTGTCGTTGTTGTAGTTATTTTTATTTTATTTTATTTTTTTCCTTGTGCTTCCAGCCAATGCAATCCAATTCAAGCCATTGCTTTTTTCTAGTCAGGTAAAACATCCCTTCTATCAGAAAGCAGAATTAAAGATATCCATCACTTTGTCACGTTCAGTCTCAATAATCACAGGCTTCCCATGACAAAACATTGCACCATCAATCCCACGCACCAACCTCACAGCCTCCATGAGTCTCCATCTCGATTATTAGGTTCATCCTAATTTGGTCCATAAATATACTCAGATGACACTTTTTCCCTTAAAGTACACAGATCAAGAAAAATAATAATAAACAAGCCTAATTATTTAAAATATATTAATTTTGGGGTGTTTTTTTTTTGTTTTTCTTCTCTCAATTACATAATTTATAAATAGAAGAGTCAATAAAAAGTGTCATATAAACGTATGAACTAACAATAAACCCTCAAATCGAGCAAAAACCATCAAATATACAAGTAAGCTTTATAATATAGAATCTACAAGCCAATGTATTTATACCGCAGGAAGAATTCCAAGTTAATTTCAAATATAACAGTACAAGGTGTCATTATAGATGTGTTTTTTAGTATCATAAAATTTGTCCTCCTTATTTTTTTGATAAAGTAAAGAAATATATTAATTGATAAATCAAAAATAAATTTGTTAACATTAATTAAAAACTAAGGTGAAAAGTTAATTTTTCTAGTAACAAGTAAAAATATATATAAAAAAACCATTTGTCCTTTTTTTTATATATATTTTATTTTATTTATCTAGGAGATATACTATGATTGCTAAATATATATGATTTTCATTCTTATAATTGTATAATGTAAATATAATTGTTTTGTCTTAAATTTAATAAAAACAACGTAGGTATTCTGAAGCTATAAAAACCATCTATATGATTTATTACTATTTTAAAATAGTTGAAATAAATAATCTAGGACATGTGAGAGAGGATATTAATTTAAAATAAAATTAAAAAAAACACAAAACTAATAAGCAAATAATGTTGGGTCATGTTCGAAACCTATTTATATAATTTTATAGTAATTAAAATAAATATTCATAACAATTCCAATGATTTATATGATCCAATAAAAAATATATTTTAGTCTAAATTTTATTTTATTTTTGCTCATGTATTTCTTTTTTTTATGAGAATCTATCTTTTATCATAAATAATTTTTTTAAATAAAAAATTATGATAGTTTCAATTAAAAAAAAAGCCAAACCTCAATTATTTGTACGTGAGTGTATGAAAAAATAAAAGGATTAATTCAAGAAAACTAAATTAAAAAATAAAACATATATTTTATTTTTAATGAATATTCCTCCACAAATGTTTTTAAGAAATATGCATATTAGACTCATACATATTTAATCATAAAATAATTGCTACAATTACCATAAAAGATATAATCTTATTTATAAATTATGACATAACAAGACAATTTTGAAAATATTATCCTAATAATTTTATTTGAAAAAATTCAAAAAAATAATTAAAAGAATAAAATATAAGTTGATGGTTCAAAATGCCCTTTTTAAAAAATAAGTCATGCCTATAAGCTTGGTTGTCTTTGTTTTTTTTTTTTCTTTTGAAAAAAAATAGATAAGACATTATCTACATAATTTTTTTAAAATATGATGGAGAACACATTGTCAATATGAAAAGATGATTTGTCAAAGCACCATAAAAATATCAATAAACCCTTTTTTTTTTTTTTAACTCTAAAGCATCATTTAATCACTTTAAAAACAAAAAATCTGAACGAATCTGAAAAAATTTAATGAGTCGTGATCTACTTTTTCTAACATGTTTAAAGGGAGAAACCATCTTTATTGAACTCTTCTCTTCAAGATGAACCTATTAACACCAAGATCGACACTTTTATGGTTGTAATATGGTTGACTAAACTCTTTCTCTCTTGATCTTTTTTTTTCTATGACTTTTTCACTGTCTCTTAATAACTAGAGACTAAAATATAAAATAAAGAAGCTTATAAATGAAACATGAAATCATAAAATAATATGATCAAATATTAAAAATGAAAATTAAGGGACATAATTGAATTTTTCATGCTAGCAAATAAAAAAAATGCTTTTTTTTTTGTTTATGTTAATTTTGATGCTCCATTGAATTTTTTTAATAATAACATTGGATTCTATTTTTGTAAACTCTCTTCTATTAATATCTAGGTGCTAAAACATAAAAGAAAGAATTTTAGGAATGAAACATAAAATCTTTAAATAATAGGGCCCAAATATAAAAAATGAAAATTAAGGGACAAAATTGAAGTTTTTCTTGCTAGCAAATGAATAAAAAAAGGCTTTGTTTTTTGTTTATGTTAATTTTGATGTTTATTTGAACTTTTTTAACAATAAAGTTAGATTTTATTTTTGTAAAATTGATATTTTATTTACCATCAAAATATTCTCTTACATCTTGATTATATCTTGCACACACGAAAGCATATAAATTGAAACAAATTATAAAACATAAAGTTATAAAAAAATAATTGAGAACTAAATTGAATAAAACTTAAGGAATTAGAATAAAAATTGGCCTAATTAACAATGTTATAAATAGTTCAATAAGAGTTTATGAATGGTAATTATACACTAAAAGGATAATTACAAGGAGCTTCCTATAGTTTGATTGTTTTTTTACTTTGTATTCAAGTTTGGAAAATTACTCTTTACATTCTTAGTCAAACTAAAAGTTCAAACCATAATAATGATGGTACTATCCTCATATATAAAATATTGCAAATTCACGGAAATAATATTCCTTTCACTCTCACTCTCGATTCTCTTTGTCTCTCTCTATGACTTTATTGTCGCTTTAAAAAATCAGCTACCAAAACCCCAAATCAAAAAGATTTGTTTAATCAAATCTCTTAGAATCCTGTGACTTTTTTTGTTAGAAAAGAATAAGTTATCCCTTGAGATTTAGAAGCTTATCTTGAAGTCTGGTATTTGAAAGGTATGTTCTAATTTTTTTTAACCACATCAAGATATTGAAAATTATTGGAAATGCGTTTTATTTATGTTAAATAATATTTTCATTAATTTAAGTATTATTCTCTCTCTATTTAACCATATGAATAAACATGTTCAAGGATTTGACCAGTATACAATGACCTTTGAATAAACCCCAATTAATTCAATTTTTGTTTAGCAATGACAATATTGATAAAACCAAACCTTGTTTAATCATTGGGTTACTACTATGACTATATAGCTTATATGGATATATTGTTGACATAGACTTATATAGTTTTCAAATAATAGATGAGAAAGGGAATCAAATTTCTGACGATGCATCTATGTTAAAGATGTTGAATTTGCATGAAGGCGAATAAGTGATTCATAACTATGTTAATGTTAATCACATTGTTACTCCTCTATTAATGAGGATGCCATGGTGTTTCACATATAAGCTTGAAGGCAGTAAGCAAATTGGAATAAAATACTTCAAGGATGCTGATGTCAATAATAAAGTCATACTTGAATTTTATATATGATTTGAATTTTGATGATGATGATGTTGCTATTGAAAGCAGTATAGATATTGATAATGTATGCATAAATATAAATTTTAGCAATTTAAGTAATGAAAAAAGTGAAAGAAATGAAAGAGTTAATGTTGGTAGTGTAGGTACTGAAAGAACTAAAAGGGTTAATAAGGCTGATGATGAATATGCAATATATAATAAAGATTATGGGGAGGAGGAAGATGATTATGATTATATTTCTTTTGATGATAAAAGATTTGAATTTATTAACGAAACAAAAGATGAATGGATTGATAGCTTATAAGGTGATTTAGCTTTTGGTAAAAGTTTGGATGATTGTTCAGAATTAGATAATGAGTGGAAGATAAGTTATGACGAGGATGATTTTGATGTTAAACGTAGTGCAAAATCATATAATAGTTGCGAGGAAGTTGAAGATGAAAATGGTAGGGTTGGGATAAAAAAGAAAAAGTATAAGGTTGATCCCACATTTAATTTTAAATGTAAAATATTTAAAATAGAACTTGATGGATCAATAAAGTTCAGGGAATGTTAGATCTTTAGAGATGTTAATAATTACAAGGATGTTTTGAGAGAATATGAAGTGAATCATGGGTATCATGTGAACAGGATTTATGTTTCTCTTGTTCCTTATAGCAAGACTTTCATGGTAAAAACTTTGAAAGATGAGCATAATTGTATTAAACTTGTAACTATAAAAACAACCAATTCAACTTGGATAACAAAGAAGATAATACTGTGATAAGTGCTGATCCAAACATATCTAATACGACATTGGTTACAATCTTAGATGAAAAGTTCAGGATCAAACCACACACAATATGACTTGAAGAGTTAGGATAAACGCAAAGAAGTTTGTGAAAAGAAGTAATAAAAAGTAATTTCATACACTCCCCCCCCTCTCTCTCTCTCTCTATATATATATATATATATATATATATATTGAAGTCACAAGTAAAGGTTCATTCCAAGTTGTTGAAGAAGTTTAACCTAGTATTGTTATCTTTCTATGGTTTGACTTTAAATTTAATTTAAATGGACATTCATCAAAGAAGTTTCAAAGATTATATATGTGTTTGAAATATATGAATGAGGTGAATGGAAGTAGACATTTCATTGGAATCGGACGCTATCTAAAAGGTTCATGTGGAGGTTTCTTGTTATTGACAGTTGGGTTGGATGCCAATAATAGACTTTCCCATGATGTATTCTGTTGTGGAAGTTGAATAGCAACACGTGGTGATGGTTCTTATATGTCTTATATAGATTCTAAAAAAAAAAGAGTGCATTAGAGGCGTTTTGCATTATATCTTAATGGTAAAAGGTATATTATCAATAATTTTTAAATTTTTTTTATCAAAATTGTATTTTTTTTCCTTTTTAAGTAATTCTCAAGTTTTTTTCTTATAAAGTCACCATAGGTAATGGATGAGATATTCCCAGAGGCTACTCATAGATACTATGCAAGGCATATCTATGTTAATCTCAAGAACAAAGGGTTTCGTGGTTTGGAGATGAAAATTGAATTTTTTTGGTACAATAAAAGCTTATACAAATCTACAATTCAAGACCTACTTAAAGGATATTGGAGATGTAAACAAATCAACTTGGGTTCGTTGAATAATATTCATGTTGAAACATAGGCTAAGCATTTATTTGATCCTGAGATAAAGATGAAAATGTAATAAACAATTTGGTTGAGTCCTTTAATAGTTGAATTAGGAAATATAGGAGCATGCCAATTGTTTTGTTACTGGAAAAGATTAGGTAAAAGCTTATGTCTAGGTTTCTTGCAGGATATGCTCAAACTGCAGGTTAGGAATCCAATACCACATTTTATGTTAGGAAGTTGTTGAATATGTTTATTAAAAAGTCTAGACATCTAAGAATGATTCTAGCCGTTGCAAATAAATATCAAGTTTCTAAAGAACAATAAAGAGTTTGTGTTGATTTGGATAAAAGAAAGTGTTTATAGCATGATTGGATAAAGACAAGCATTCTTTGTAGACATGTGATCCCTTGCGTGCATTATAATAGACACATTGAAGAGATGTGTAATGCATATTATATAGTTGAAACTTTTAAGAGGACATACACTGAGGTGATGCATCTATTATCAGAAGAAGATTTAGATCGTCAAGAATTAGATGTCATTGTTTTGCTTTCTGACTTGAAAAAATATATTAGTATACCAAGAAAAAATAAACATAAGAACTAAGTGAAGATTGACCTTTTAATATAAAAAAAACAACATCTACACTTAGGTGCAATATCTACAATTCTAAGATATGCCAAAGAGATGGTGCAAAACAACTTAGGTTTTAGTGGTGTTAGCAAGAGTTTTAGTGGTGGTGGCAGGGGTGGGAGAGCTAGCATATTTGGTGGGAGAGCTAGTAGAGGTGGTGGGAGAGGTGTCAAGGGTAGAGAGAGAGGTGTCAAGGTAGTGGGAGAGCTGTTGGTCCATCCTCTCAACCACCAACTCAAACCTATGTAAAGGTTTTCTTAAAACAACACAAGTAAGTTTAATTTAGTGTTATTAATTATTCTACTAATAATTAATTTAATTTGGAATTATAGGTTGATGAACTTCATCAATTCAGTACTCAACCAGACTACTTACATTGAATGAAGTATGTACAGAAAATGTACAAGAACAATATATGGACATGATGATTTAGTTTTCGGTTTTCTTAGATATCGTGAAAAATATTTTATGGATTTTTTGTTGATGTTATAACAAGTTTAAACACTTAATTTTACTTAATGTTTAGTACAACTCAAACATGATTTGCTAGTGTTGTTCATTTCATTTGACCAGGATGAACAATATCATAGTTAGAAACAATAACATTACACACACTAAATTAGCTCCCAATAACAATTTTACACTTTCAAAACTAGCCTTCGATTGTGATTCTTGATCCAAACTCAATGTAATTCATCTTAAATTTTCTTCACTTCATCTAGTATTTGATTAACATTATTAGCATATTTTCTCATTATAATAGTTACTTCAATATAATTAATAGGTTTGCACCAATCAATGAATGTTTTGCCTTCTGACTTGTCATCGCATTTATATAATAGCTTGTTTTTACTAGGATCTGGCTCTGATATCCTTACAGTTGTTTTTTTTTTCCACATTTTGTATACTTTCTATTCTTGAACTTTAGTCCATCTAAGTTGTTTCAAGTTTGTAGGCTATTATTAGCATTTGATGAATATGAAGACATGTATTTAACTTTGTGGTGCAAATTTTGGGATATTGTTGACTGTTAAAGAGTTTTGGACTGTTTTTAATTATAAGTGCAAATGGATTTTGTGTTGGTAGTGTGTGTAGTGGATTTTGTTAGATTGGACTTATAAAATGATGAGTTTTTTACAACGATTGTGTAGTGTGACTTACTTGAAATGATGATTTTACACTTGTAAAACTAACCTTTAATTGTGATTCTTTGATCTAAAATCATTGTAATTCATCTTAATTTTTCTTCACTTCATCTAGTATTTGATCAATATTATTAGCATATTTACTTACTATAATAGTTACTTCAATATAATTAATAGGTTTGCACCAATCAATGAATATATTGTCTTATAATTTATCATGCATCTATATAATAGCTTGTTTTTACTAGCATCTGACTCTGATATCTTTATAATTGCTTTTTTTCCATAGCTTGTGTACTTTCTATTCTTGAATTTTAGTCCATCCAAGTTGTTTCAAGTTTGTAAGCTATTATTAGTATTTGATGAATATAAAGACACATATTCAATTTTGTGCTGTAAATTTTGGGATATTGTGGGTTATCAAAAAGTTTTGGGTTGTTTTTAATTATAAGTGCAATGAATTTTGTGTTGATAGTGTGTGTAATGGATTTTGTTATATTAGACTTGTAAAATGGTGAGTTTTTTTGCAATAATTGTGTAAGGTTACTTACTTGAAATGGTGAAGATTGAATTTATTATAATATTGTTTTTAAATGACAACTTTCAAGTTGTGGTGACAATGATTAGTGGTAATTTTATTATTTTGAACAACAAAGATTCTTTAGCCATTAAATTGAAAACCGGAGGATGATGTAAAGTATGATAAATTTATTAAAGTTGATAATATAAAATGTAATTTCTCAGAAAATAAGGGGAAAAAAACAATTAAACTACAGAAAAGTTGATGTAATTATTTACCTAGAAGAAACTAGCTAGTTTGCTTTAACAAATAAAACCAAGCAGTTTTCGATGCATAAAATGAATCTTCTATTAACCTCCAGTGTCGAACAAAGCTGTCCAACACATTGTGACACTGAACTGAGTTAAATTTCCAATATTGTAAAAGAAAACACAAAGTCCCCATACAAAATATCTCATGCCAGAACTGTCCCTAGCCCCACATGAGCACCACCACCATCCTATAATATTCTAAAAACGAGAGATCAGACATCCTAACACAGGTAATGGCCGGCTATAAGTAGCTACACTTTGTGTTTGGGTCCCATATGGCTATGGAAAAACAGATTATTTGGGTAGCCTGCAGCGCTCTCACTGACTTGTCCATTTCCCTATTCATTTCTTGAACGCTAGCTTTTACTTCTTTATATTCCACTTGTCCCTGCCTCTTTCTTATGCAACCTTATTCAAAATCTATGTTTCTTTCTCATATTTAAATAACTTCTTCTCTGTGAATATATAATTCTTAATCTCTTTATCCTTTTATGACTTCACAGGAGGACCCCGACAGTATCTGAACCCAAACATTTAGTTAGTTTTACCTTGTAGAAATGGCAACAAGTTCCTTAGAAGAGAAATGGGAACATCCAGACCGTAGTGCTCAAGACGAAGAAGATCAAGATCAGGAAGAGGAAGAATCATTGTCACTGTGTGATTTACCGGTCAATATGGTGAAAGGAGAGAACAACCAGTCAATCAGGGATCAAGAAGCTCATAAAGAAACCGAAACAAATCAAGAAGATTTCGACTTTGGTCCTTTCAGGGGTGGTGATGGCTCTCTTTCTAACAAATCAGACATGTGTGCAGCTGATGATATATTCTTTCAAGGCCAAATTCTCCCTCTTCGTCTCTCAGTTAGCTCAGAAAGTGGTGTTAACAAGTTCAAGAATGATACCAGCTTGAACCCATGCCACTGCCTATCAAGGTCAGAGTCCATGGACCACAATTCACTTGGTGGTTTAACAAGTTTCAGTAGCAGAAGCAGTAGTAGCAGAAGTCATTACTCATCAAGCAGCAGCAGCACAAGCTCTGCTATTGCCAGCACAAGAATGATAAAGCCAATAATTCAAAACCAGTTCCTTACACATCCAAGTCCAAAGCCTCAAATTAGACTTTCCAGTGCCTCGCTGGGGAATGCAGCTAGTAGCAAACCGAGAAATTCTTCGGTTTGGGACTTTTTTAGACTGGGTTTGGTCCGTACACCAGAGATTGAATTTCAAGACCTCAAGGTTCGTAATTATGTTAGTAGGAATAGTAGCTCTAGTAGCAGCAATTCAAGCATCAACAAGTGTAGCAAAATTAACGTTAGCAATGGCAACAGTAAAAGCAGTCGGAAGATCAAGAACGTGAGTAGACATAATAGCAATGATAGTGGGAAGAAGATGGGAAAACGGAGTTTGTTGGAGAAAAGAGGAGGGTTGTTAAGTGGATGTAGCTGTTCAGTTAGTACAGTGAAACCAGTTCCATTGAACAATAATATTGTTGTCGTGAAAAGCAGTAACAGTAGGAGTCATAGCGCAGGAAATGGCAATAATGATAAAGGTGAAAGAGGGTCCATGGAGCTAGAGGAGAAGCTGCAAGAGTTGAAGATGAAGAAAAGAATGGTGCAAAAGCAGCAGGAGGGAAAGCAAGCTATGTCACGTCATCGAACGTTTGAGTGGATAAAGGATCTTTCACATGCTACCTATCTTGACCATGAAGAGGAAGCTGTCTAGACTCTTTTTTAAGAACAATGCCTCTCGCAGCATGCCTGTATTCCTTTTATCATTATCTTTTTCTCTGCCTTTTGTTTTCTGGATTCACTTTTTCTTTAATTTTGAATTTTTGCTTTCTTACTTATATATTTGTTATTGCTGTGAAAGGGCACTGTTAACTAGAACTACAGGTCTTGGTTTCTGGAGAGTGTTGAGGCTGTTAAAACCTGACCTAAAACACTAGCTGGTTATGGATTTTATATATAAAAAAATAACTCAGGGGAAGCAAAAGACCACTCCAAAATTCAAAATGAGCAGTACACAATACAACTAAAAGAACATCGGTTTTTACTTTTCATTGCTTTACACTTGCCTGAATTCATTATGGTCAGTTTTTTTTTTTTTTTTTATATATTAAATTTTATTTCTTTTTAATTTTATCATTGCAGGTTAAATTAGTAATATTTTATGCGCTGAGATTTTTTTCCTTTGCATATTCTTAAATTCAATGTTTTTTTGATAAATTTTAAAAATTGAATTAGAGGCCAATTTAAATTTATAGTATAAAAAAGGTTTAAAGAAAAAAAGACCAAATTAAAAATAAAAAAAATCCCAATAGGGTCCTTTTTATTAATTCTATCACAAAAATAACTTCATTTTGGCCGATAAAGATTTAGTTTATGAATTTTTGGTTTTATAAAGAATGTTTTGATTCTAAGTTCCAATTGTTTAACACTTAATTCCATGAGTTTTTGAGAGAAAAAAGAAGAAGAAAGTCACCGGAAATTAAAGAAAGAAGAGAAAAAAGAAGGGTGATTTGCTACATTTCGGCAACTTTCTGTTATAAGACGATACAAGTGAGAAAATTAATACACGCAGTTGGATTCCAAGTTATGAATAAATAGGAACGTTGACTTGCATATGAACAGGGTGTTGTTATTGTTGTTCGATCCACCATTTTTTTACACAACAAGTAAAATTAAAAAAGATTTGAGAAATGGAAGCCAAGGTGAAGAGAGGAAATGATGAAAAATGAAGGCCGTGATGGTGGTGGAGGTGCTTGTCATGATTGAGGCGTGACACTTGAAGCTTTATGTATGTGGGGGCGTGATAGCAGTGAAAATGGCATTTCGTGACTGCTACAAAAGCACACACATGGGAGAGATGTTGGAAGAGAAAAGAAAAAGTAAAGACAAATAATTGGGGAGGATATCTTAGAAAGAGAATAATCTCTGCTTGCTCTGATGATTTACAAGGGAATGCTGTATGAAACGCTTCCTTCTGTCTCCTTTGCAGTTTGCACTGTTTCATTAGCAGCCCAGAAAGTTACAAAGTTGCTAATCAGGAATCCAATAATTCTTTCCTTGTACTGTTTGTCTATGTTGAAGAGGTTCAGTGTATTCCCTCTTTTTTTTTTTTT
>Ga0325410_1008351_pt1 | contig 11226 bp, 8 predicted proteins | sample PopdelMetagenome_16_FD_206182 | JGI IMG/M metagenome (GOLD analysis project Ga0325410, IMG submission 206182) | Populus deltoides microbial communities from Bellville, Georgia, United States - Xylem-PdIQD-R3 | ecosystem: Host-associated > Plants > Phyllosphere > Stem > Wood/Secondary xylem...
TTTTTTTATTTAGTAATTCTACAATAATTGCAACTCTAATTCTATTTAATTAAGTAATCGAAGGTTGTAATTAAAAGAAGAAAAAGTGAAAAAGAAAAAAAAGTTGCTTAAAAAGAAATTAATTTAATATATTTTCAAATTAAAATTTTTTTAAAAAAAAATCTTTACTCCACCCATAAAAAGACAAAGAACATGTTAGGTAGGTAAAACGTTACATTATTGGTTGGTTGTGATTAATACTTTACTTTTTATATTGTTTTTTTCTTCCTAACATTATCAACATTTTTTTTTATGAATTAACAAAATTACAGATCTCCTCCTCCCATTCTCTCCCTTCTGCTCCAGTAAAGAGATTGTGAGAGAGGATTGCTGTATTCCAAGAATCTCACAAGTAAGTATTTTGCTTTTGAATTTGTATTTTGAGCCATGAAGCTCAATTGCTAAGTGAATTTATTTGTTATTCATGGGTTCTTGTCTGTAGTCTCTTTCTGGTTGAGATTTGCTGAGATTTCTTGTATAGATACATGTGAAAAGGGTAGATCTTAGTCTTTTTCCCAGGTTTTAGGGTGTAGAGCTCAAAAGAATCTAGAGTTGGTTAATTAATTTGGGTTGAATTCATGGGTATTTGGGTAATGTTTAGAATAAGAAGTTACGGATGATGAAACTTCTGGTACAGGGATATGAATTAAGTTCATTAGTTGAACCATGCAGATCTAGGAGAGGAGAGAAGGAATTAGACCAATCAACCAGATCCACTCTGTTTCTTTCTTTACATTTTTATAAGTGGGTAAGTGATAAATTGTCTGTAGCTCAAGCTTTCCCCAGTAAATAAATCCATGGGTATCCCTCTCAAATTTATTCAGATGGGAAGCTTCCCTGAATATAAATTTTGCAATACAATATAGAATTCAAGTGTTTGATGGAATATGTAAGGTGTTTGGGTGAGGTGGGTGTAGTGTTTGGAGAAAAGACTGATCCAAGAATGGATTCAGTCCAGAAAGAGAAGGAAAGAAGAAATATATAAGAGAAGCTTGAAATCAAATCTTGAAATGGCTACAAATAGGTGCAATTTGGTCAAGAATTCTTTGACTTACAAACGTAAAGGATTTTATCCTTAAACAACCCATCACCTATAGGCGCTTTCACAAGCCCATCTTTTTCTGCCTCTTGTGTTGTGATCAATGAGTTTCAGCAAGCCACAGCTCTCTCTTCAACTCATGCCCACAGATCCTCTGGTAGATGGATCTCTAGTATGATTTTTTTGATCTTTTGCTTGAAACATGACGCCCTAATTTTACATTTGGGATGTTAGATGTGTATCTGAGTTTGGCAGTACCATGGCATGGTAGATGCTTCATGCATGCTCTGCAACTGCATTAAGTTGCAGCGGCATTTGGGACAAAACCAGAATAAGTGGCTTTCATTTTTTGAATCAACTAAGTTGGTTTATGGGCTTTTGATTGTTGTAGGTCATGTGGCATGTATGATGAAGGGGAACCCCACCCCTTCCTTCCGTTCCCCCTAAAAAAAACACTGCAAGTAGTTGGGCATTGTTTTCATGCTGATAATTCTTTTAGTTTAACTTTCTAGATTTATTACTTGTTTCTGGATCTAAAGCAGTTTCATTTTTTAACTTTATAGGGGAATGGACAAACATGCCAGATTTCTCTCTCTCTCTCTCTGCAGCGCTGGCTACCTCTATCCAATTGACATATGGAACTCTCTCCATTTAGAACACGCGATGCTATCATAACCATATTCTTTGTTACTGTGCTCGTCCATGTTGCATGGAGTGCATGTGAAGTTAAACTTGAAGCTGCTCACTTCAAATCAATTGCTGCCTGCACCACATGTCTAGAATTCTTGCCCCTGTTATTCTAATCATAATCCTTGACCCAACCATTGGGTGGTCACTTTTTTCTTACGAGTCTTGTTGTTTATATGGGTTTATGTGAGGAATTGTCACAATTGTGTGAATTATTGTATAATGCAGATCTGCAAACATATAGGGGCTTATCTAATGTATGTCTGCAAGCATATGTTCTTTGCAATGCAGATATCCAAGCATATGCAGATCATGCCATGACAGAAGAGTTAAATGTTAAATCAACTAGGTTACTTGTGTAATCTGACCTGAGCCATTGAAGACAATCATTTGTTGGTGTCTCATTGGATTTGTTACCTGACAGTGTTTATCCAACAAATGATTCTCTTCAATGGCTCGGTCAGGTTACACAAGCGATCTAATTAGCTCAGTATTTATTGCTTCTGTCATGCTATGACCTATATATACTTGAATGACTGCATTGTAAAGACCATATGCTTGGAGAACTACATTGCAAAGACCCCTATATGCTAGAACTGCGGAAAGACCTCATAAGCTTGGAGAATTGTCTTGTACAATGATTCACACAATTGTGACCATTCCTCATGTAAAGTATATGCTACTTATTGTGCAGGGCAGCAATTGAATGCTATAGATGTACACATGAAATTAGACTATGTAAAACCCTTTTTGTGGTTGTAAGTGTTTTTTTATTGAAATCTCATATCTATTTATGGTTGGTGGTAATAAAAATACCAAAAGACATGGGCCGCAACCAAAATATTATGTATAGATATAGTTGCTTGGTGCAAATGAAATTACAAATACTATTTTGACAAGAATGATTGTAACTTGGTTTTAACATTCGCACCTCTCTTGGTACCTTTAACATAAAAAAATGGTGTAGTTTATTATGGATCTGGGTATCTGAATGTGCGTGCAGCTTTTTTTTCATGGACAAGCATCCTGTGTAAATGTTCAAGATGGAAATGGTTTGTTCAGGGGATGCTTCAGCTTAAACCTTTTTTTTTTTTTTTTTTTGAGATCCATGGTTGAACCTGCATGGTTTGAACACAAAAAGCCTATTCACGGCTCATAAGAATGTTCTTAAATTCTGGATTAAAAAAGAAAAACTACATAATCAGTTCCAGCAGAGAAGAAAACATTTATTTTGTAGCAGCTCAGTCATCCTGGGAGCAATTGGTCCTATAATGCATCGATCCCGTCAGTGTTGATTACCAAGGGAAAAAAATGCATCGTTCAAAAAAAGAAGATAATGACATTGATAAAAGAGTTGTTTTATATATATATATATATATATATATATATATATATATATATATATACCTTTATAAAAAGACATATAACTTTTGATCTTATAGTTAGTTAATGGACTGAAGCCTTATATCTTATAGGTAAAAACTTTATAGCAATTAGAGATCGAAGAGGTCTTCAAATAAAGCCTGAAAGTAATTATTCAAGATTTTCTATATTTTTTTTGTAGTTGGTTTATGATTTTTTTTTTATTTATTTTATAATTTTTTATTATTATTTAGGATGTTTTTCCTGATTTGTTTAGGATTTTTATTGCTTTTCTTTTATTTTAATGTTTCCTTGTTAGTTTGTTGATTTTTAGATTTATTTAAGGAGTTGTAAACTTACTAGAAAGACAAACTAATTGAAGAAAAGATATTTAGCAATAAAATTTTGAATTTAGGTTTTTGTGTGATCTTTATTTTTCAAAATTTTGTGTTGCTTGTTTTTGCTGTGTTGTTTCCATCTATATCAGTTAGTATCAAAACCCAATAATTCTTGATGGTTGGTTAAAAAAAAATCATTTGACTTAAGTTAACTCAAGTCAATCCACCTGAAACGTGATCAATATTTATCTCGAATTAACTCTCGAAAAATGAGAGGACAATCTAAAATTTTGAATTAAATAGCAAAATCAAAATGGAAAAATCAAATTAACAAAAGAAACCAAATTAAAAATCAAAATAAAAAGAATGAGGATCAAACTTGAAGAAATAAAAAAAAAATCAAGATTATGGATCCATATATTAAATTGAAAACAAATTAAATTTTGATAAAAAGGTTAAGAGTCAAAATTTAAAATCAAAATATTAAGGGTCTAACTTTAGGGTAAAATTGAAAAGAAAAATGAAATTAATAAAAGAATCCAAAATAAAAAATAAAAATCAAGAGAATGAGGATCAAGTTTGAAAAAATAAAAAACTAAGATTATGGATTCAATAATGAAATTGTAAAAAAATTAAAATTTTATAAAAGGGTTAAGTATCGAAAATTGAAATAAAAACATTGACAGTCTAACATTAATATCATCAAACTTTGAATTAAAGGGTAAAATTAAAAAAAAAACTTAAATTCATAAAATAATCCAAATTAAAAAAAATGAAGAGAATGGGGACCATACTTGAAGAAATTTAAAATCAAAACATCAAGGGCCTAATTTTAAATATCATCAGAATTTAAATTGAAAGGTAAAATGGAAAAGAAAAAATAAATTCGCAAAAGAATCCAAATTAAAAATAAGAATAAAGAGAATGAGGATCAAATTTGAAGAAATTAAAAATCAAAATTATAGATTTAATGATGAAATTGAAAACAAATTAAAATTTGATACAAGGATTAAGAATCAAACTTAGAAATCAAAATATGATGGCTGAATATTAAATGTCATAAAATAAAAGGAATAATTTGATTTTTTAATGGACAACACGAAATTCAATATGAAGGGGAGAGAGAAAAAAGAAAAGGAAAAAAAAGGGTAGCCAAAGCCAAACTATCCTTCAAAACACCATATGCATCACCCCACATGAAAGAGGGCATCACAGGCTTCAAACACCGTGGCAGAAGCTAGTGTTCTTCAACTGGACAGCAGCTCACATGTCGGTCAAAGAGCGTGGAGCTGTCTCAGATGCTGGCACTACGTAGCAAGCGCCAAGAACCTTTTTTTTTATAGTTTTTAAAAATAGAGAAAGATTGAATTGCCCTGAACCCAACTTAATAATAATAGAAAAACTTATGAGAAATGAAAAAAAAAACCCTTAATGAAAAGCTTTGAATATTTGATTTTAGGGTTAATTTATTAATTCCAGTATTTAAAAAAAACTAAAAAACCAAGAATATCCCTTAAATAATTAAATGAAAATAAATTTCAAGGGCATTTAAGTAATTTAATTGTACTATAAAATGATTACTATAATGACCCTCGTGAATTGAACAATGATATTTGAACCCTTATGAAATTACCAACTGCCCTCTTAAAAACTTTGTTGTTTAGGGGTAAAATAGTAATTTACTATGCAAAATACATAGTGAAACACTAAATTAGTTTACAGGCTCATGTTACGCTGCAGGTAAGATCAAAATTCTTTCTTTGTATATAACTAGTTTACAGGCTCATGTTACGCTGCAGGTAAGATCAAAATTCTTTTGAACGTAACAAAAAATATCTAGGCCATAAAGAACTATTTAGTATTGTTATTAAACATGGTTTACAGGTCAACCTTGAAATCTCCCGACCCAATTCCTTACCTAGACCAGGTTTAAAATTAAACCATATAGAAATTTTTTTGACATGATCCAATTAACTTGGTCGGTCTAGAGGCAACTCAGATAACTGGTAAAAAATATTTGAGTATGAAATTGAAAAAAAAGGGAATGAAATTGAAAGGAAAACAAATTCTCAACCTGAGTCCTTGCATATACCAGATTTAAAATTAAATCATGAAGGTGTTGTTCTGACATGGCCCAATCGACTTGGTCGTTTCAAAGGCAACCCAAATGAAAAAAATAAAAACAGTTTGAGAATAAAATTGAGAAAAAAATTAAGAAATTGAAAGGGAAAAAAAAGGTTGGGTTATGTTTCACTATTTATATGAATTGTACATGAGTGGTATGTATATCATATAAAAAAAATCAAAAGATAAAATAAATATGAAAAAAAACTAATATCATGACATTAAGAGAAAAGAAAATTTAACTAAAGAAAAACACATGGAAACACAAATTTTCAGAACATTAAAACTCCCTAACAAAAATACTATTGATATGTTTTTGAAATTTTGTATAAATGACCTTAATAGGTTTTTTATCATTTATTTATTTATTTATTTTATGGATAAGATGAACAAGGAGAAAGAGGGCAGGAGGAGAGAGAAAGAGTTGTCACGGGAGAAATCCAAGTTTATATTATAATGGAAAAGATATATATATATATATATATATATAAACTTGTACCTCTCAATCGAGATAGAATTGGAGGAAATATAAGTTTGGTTTTGTCGTCGTTTTTTTCTTTACATAGCCAAGAGAAATGATATTTTTATTTAGTGAAATATATTTGAATCTTGATTATGATATAACATAGAAGAATCATATCTCCATATCTAGCTAAAGATTCAATGGATCATACTATAAACCAAAATAAAACCCGGGAATACTACTGCTGTTTTTGCCGTGCTTGATTGCTCCCGTGTGGAGAGAGGCAGACATGACCATCGTTGAATGATTGAATTCGCTGTTTATATTTTACAAGATATGGAAACTTACTAGCAGACAATCACAGGCTGATGGGATGCCAATCCACCCGTGAAGCCCACAAAAGAACACGCCATGATTTCTTTAATCTTGATAATGAAAGCATCGATTTCTTATGTTCTTCTTCCAAGCAATCATATTTAGAACTTTCACCTATTTTTATCAACTTATTCCAGGCAGATGGGATGCCAATCCACCCGTGAAACCCACATAATCCATGTTTTTTATTTCTTCTACAAAGCTTGATGGAATTTTCGGTGCTGCTGTTGGAACCACTGCATTTATGCAAGGGATCATGCTTCCTTTGCCCCCCTTTTTATCGTTGGTGTTGGCACGCTGCACCTGTGGAAGGGATTTTTTTTTTCCCCTTTCTGACCGCTGCTTGATACCACTGCATCTATGTTGAAAATATCACAACTTTAAATTTTTTTCATGAGACAACGAACATGAAAGTTCCCAATTAGATAAATAATGGTAATACAATCAATTTGGCAAGTACAGTGGCCTTCTTGTGATCACCTTCTCTCAATCTTATTTGAGCTTGTTCTCAATCTCAGCTCACTCCATGAATCTCTCTAAACTTCTTGTATATATCGCTGCTGTAAAATTTCCTTGTCCTCATAACCAAAACCAGTGAAATAAGAGCACCAAACAATGTCACAGAAGACAAAATTATAAAGGGTACCCTGTAACACTGGACCCCCATGCAGATCAGTTCCTTCACTGATGATCTATTCATACCCTTCTTTGCTAGCTCTTTCAGTGCTTCATGATCATACAAGTGTCCAGTGATCTTCACATTAAGTATATATGACCCAAGAGGACTAGCTAACTGTCCACAATTGAACAATGTAGAGTAGTACTTTAGGCCAAAGAGCTCAGAGATTATAGCGAACAGCAATGGCAATTGTGCACCAAATGCGAACCCCATAATCACCGATGCTACATAGACTGAACCCGGGAAGGGGAAGGCAATGAGGAGGTGGCCTACGCATGCCAAAAGGAGAACAAATGTCATCATCAGGGGCCGAGGCATCTTGTACTTCACTAATAAGCTTTCAGAAACAAATCCAGAAAATACCCTTCCAAAATAATTCCATATGCTCACTAGTGAAACGAAGGATTTGATGGTTTTAGTTGGATATCCTAGGGATTCACCAATTTGGCCCAAGTTGTCTACTGCTGTTAAGCTTCCACCAAGGCCACAAAATGTTGCAGCAAACAAGATTAGCATATCCATGCTCAAAAGTGCTTGTAAGATTGTGTAGTCTTCACCTCTCTCTGGCTTGTGACATATGCTGACGAAACAAGATTCTTTAGCCTTCTCCTCTTTATCTTTTGAGACTTCAGACTTCACTTCTGGTGCAATATCTAGTGCCCTGTCAACGGTTGTCTCTGTAGCAGGCTTCATTCCATCTTGATTCTTGAGGTTCCATTGGACCCAATCCTCTCTAATGGCAATAATGAGAGGTATAAAAAGCATGGCACAGACTACAGCGGCACTTCCAGCATAGGCTGCTTTGGAGAAATCAACCTGTTTTTCAACTATATTCATAGCCATGAGAAACAGAGCTAGCACAATTGACACGTAGAGAAAATGGTAAAAAACCCTGAGCTCATTAGGTTGCCTCTCAGGCTTCCTTTCCCGAACTGTATACACAAAAATCACAGATAAAGCAGCTGGGAGCCACCCAATGAGAAGAATGAGAGACTTTGAATCAGTTCCATAGATGGCCAGGTAAAATTGTGTCAGGATAGCTCCACTTAACCCAACAAAACCCTTCAACAGACCCAACATCACCCCTCTACTTTCTGGGAAATTCTTCACACAAGTGACAAGAGCTCCTGTGTTTGCAAAATTTTGGGAATTGGCTCCTATACAAATATACAAACACATCTGCCAAACAGCAGGCCTGGCTATCTTCTGAGTCACAGCTAGCCAAATCATGAAGTACCCTGCAAAGTTCATGGCAGAACCTACCAGAAGCACAAACCATGTTGGTGTCACTTCAGCTAGAAGCCCAGAAAAGACCCCGACATTGGCACCCAGATCCTTAAAGAATCCTAAGAGATTGAGAGTAGTTTGGTCATAACCAAGTGTGGCTTTTATGTCTTTTGAGTAGGTGCCAAACAGATATGTAGCACCAGCTCCAGCCATGATTAAAAAAGAGGCAAAAACAGAGAACCACCTCCCATTTATCGCATGGACAGCGAATTCCCACGGGTCACCCATTTTTCCTCCCCTCCAAATTTTTTCAGGCAAGAAGACACAAAGGATTGATCTTGGATTCTTCCTAAAAAAAAGATGGGGCAGTTCTGCAAGAAATGAAGGATGGTGATGGTGATGGTGATGAGCACTCAAATACGCATATAGTAGAATCTAAGAGATTGTTTTTACTTTCTGAAATGACAAGGAGTGAGGGAGCATGGAAAGAGAGAGAGAAGGAAGGAATCAAGAAGAGAAACATAAAATACTCGGAGAAGGCAGGATGGTGTTTCCTCTGCTTTCACCCCCCAATTTGCTATACTAATTTGCTTTGTTGATGGAAGGGGCTATTTATATTGTATTTTTATCCTTTTCTTATAAGGATGAAGTAAGATTTGGAGTTCCCAATTCATGAAGAATTAGTGGAGGAAATAAGTAAAGAACATACAATTTTGAAGGTAATATTTCAACTGGTTTTCTTGCTTTCGTTGCCCACAACTTTTGATCGCCGTTCTTTTCTTTTCAAGGTACTATTGATTCTGGGTCATCTCATCGTTGTCATTTTCCCCATCATGATTTTCTCAAACGTCACCTAAAAACTTGTCATCGTTGAACAGAAAATTAGCTGTGGCCCTTGAGGATGAGGTGAAATCGTATTTTTATTATTAATTGGTAGTTTTATTTATTTATTTTAAGAATGTAACGGCTCATTAGGTAAAATAATTTTCTTTTGCCATGGAAAAGTAGTTTCGCAGAGTGCAAATCAACGGGCTCAACTCTCAAGCCTTTCTTTGTCGGCCCCCTTGAACTGGTTTGACAGTTTTAAGGGAAGAGATGACTAGGAGACAACAGATCGTTGAAGTTTGAACTCAAATTTGTCATGTACAGGCGTAGCAGATCTCCTTGTTAGGCAAGAGTGCACTGAAATTAATCTTTTACTGACCAGTTTGTTTATCATTTCATCTAACCTTTGTATGCGATAAGGCTCACGGACCAAAAAGTAGCTCCTCCACTTGGATATAAAGAACACTTCTATGAATTTAATCTTAAAAAGAGAAGAAGCCATTTTCATTATAATTTTGGAGTATTTCAGATTACCCAGATCTTATGAAAGAAATTGTTGTTGTTGCTGATCATTTCCCCCTATTTATATTCTACCCAGACCTAAAGAGAATTAATCAACTCCTTTACCTAACAGTCCCACCTTAGTGGTTCCTGTGATTGAGGCCACTTCATGTTAGAAAAGTATCTAGCATTTTTGACATGTGAAATTTGTTTCCTTTTTGTCATAATTCGCCACGCACTCCTTTAGTGTAAAACCTACAATCGTAGCCCGTGCTATGCGGCGGGTCAGGTTTTTTATAAAAAATATCAAAAAAATTAAAATTTAAGAGTATTAGATTTTTCTACAAAATTATACCTAAAAGCATTAAATTTGTTTGCTACTCCTGACCCAAAAGTTATATTTATAATATTAATAATATTATTAAACTTGCATGACCCAAATGTTAGTGAGTTTGGTTGCAACATCAAACCCGGAGCCTTGGATATGAGTTTGCTTGCAAGGTCTTATTACAAAAGTGTGATAATTAAAAAAAATTAATATTACAGAATGAAATTAAAAAAAAGATTAATTGAAAAGAAAAAAAAATAAAGCAAAGAATTATTCCGATGAATAGTGCTTTGTAAAGAAGGGTATAGTAAAATCCCTTATGAGATCACAATAATATAATAAACAGTAAACAAAACAAATCATAAAGTTTAATTCTTAATCAAATCGATATTAAAAAGATGAAATTGAAAGAAAAAAATTACTTAAGAAAAAGAAAAAAAATTTGAATCAACTAGTTTAACCCGTCAAACCTGGGATTCGTGTTATGAAATTGAAAGAAAAAAGATTGTTGTCTTTTAGTTATAATTAATTACAACATTTAAAGAAGAAAAATTGGAAGAAAAAAACTAATAAAGAAAAAAAATTTGAATCAACTTGGTTAGCCCACCAAATCAGGTTAACTTGTCAAACCTGAGATTCGTATCATGAGAGTGTGATAACTAAATAGGAAAAAATTAACATTAATAAACTAAAGTGAAAAAAAAAGATTAATTAAAAAGAAAAAAACCTACAGGAAGAAAAAAACTAATGAAGAAAAAGAAAAAAAAATCTGAATTAACTGGGTTAACCCGTCAAACCAGGTTAATCCGTTAAACCTGATATCCGTGTCATGAAAGTTTGATAACTAAATAGAAAAAAATTTAATATTAACAAACTAAATTTTTTTAAAAAATAATAATTAAAAAGCAAAAAAAAGCAAAAAGCAAAAAAAAAAAAATTTTAAACAAAAAATATTAATTTAAAAAAAAACAAAGAAAGAAAAGCCTACATGAAGAAAAAAACTAATGAAGGAAAAGAAAAAAAAACCTGAATTAACTAGGTTAACTCGTCAAATTTGGGATTCGTGTCATGAAAGTTTGATAACAAAATAGGAATAAACAATTACGGGTTAACCCAGAATTAGCTGGGTTAACCCGTCAAAACCGGAATCCATATCATGAAAGTTTGATAACTAAATAGAAAAAAATTTAACATTAACAAACTAAATTAAACGAAAAAATTAATTAAAAAGAAAAACCA
>Ga0325410_1008352_pt1 | contig 11226 bp, 6 predicted proteins | sample PopdelMetagenome_16_FD_206182 | JGI IMG/M metagenome (GOLD analysis project Ga0325410, IMG submission 206182) | Populus deltoides microbial communities from Bellville, Georgia, United States - Xylem-PdIQD-R3 | ecosystem: Host-associated > Plants > Phyllosphere > Stem > Wood/Secondary xylem...
GAAGGTCCCACTGAAAAATGAAAATGTTTGGTTAGGAATTAGTATCCATTAAGAAAAGTTTTAATTGATTCTTAAAAGAGAGGAGGGAAAAGAAAAGGAGAAGCTTTGTTTGGGCTTCTTCTCAAGCTAGCTGATGGGCTAGCTCATAATTGGGCTATCCTTAACAGAAAAGCCCAGATCATGTCGGCATATACATTGTGGGCTGACAAGTTTAAAAGTAAGCCTCGTTTGTTTGATTCCCAAGAAGAAAATAGATTACTCTCCAACTAAGGAAACATTATAATATAAAACTTAGTTACTTTTCAGTATTTGATTATATTGTAAAAAATAAATTTAGAAATAATAAATTTATTAAATTTTAATAAAAATATCTTAATTTTACCAAATATTGTTTTTGTTTTTGGTAATTTTTATATTAAATTGTTTTTGCTCTGAAAAGCACAAATATTCCTGCAAGATAGAAGAAAATAAATTAATCTCCAACCACTGTATAGTTATATCATAACAATGAGTTAGAAATCATTTTTAGTATATAGTTGTATCTATTTTCTAATTGTATATTGAAAATTATTTTTCAATAGTTTGCTATATTATAGAAGGTAAGTTAAGAAAAATAATAGATTTTGAATCATTAACTTTTCATAAAATAATAGAAAATTTTAATTCTACCAAACATTTCTTCTTCTTTTTTTTTTTTGGTGATTTTTATATTACTCTTTTATTTTGTGCACTGAAAAGCATGAAGCTTCCTTTCAGGAGGTTAGTTGGGATTGCAATACAACTTGTATTTTATGATTTTTTTTAATTTTTTTTATATTTTAAAATTGTTTTAATGTATTGGTGTTATAATAATTTTTTTAAAATAAAAAATATATTATTTTAATATATTTTTAAATAAAAATAATTTTTACCATATTTCTATATGCATTAAATAGAAGATTAACCTTGAGGGGTAGTTAAAAAGAAAAGAAAAAGAAAAAGAAAAAGGAAGATTATAATGAAAACAGCAAGTTTGGTATCTTCAACGGTAAGATAGCCGTAGCATCCCTTTTTTCAATTCGTTTTTCGTACCGCGTTTGAGAGACTACTAATTGGATACACATCCTTTATCTTTATCCCCTCTTCATCAGCCACCTTGTTGCAGAAACTACAAGCAAGGACCACACCAGGAATCTAATTCTTCCTTTCCGACTCATCATACACTTCCTTGACGCGTTCACCGCCTAACTAGCTCCCTATATATAGAACCAGCAACCATAAAAATCATCACAGCATTGTTTATTGTTAATTACATCGATCTTTTAATTATAATTGAGTGTTAATCTGCATTGACTCCTACATCCCCACGGAACGTAGGCCTCCAGCTACGTTTCTTCTTTGGTTTTTGGTAGGTTAATACAGCTTAATCCTCTCTTTAATTTGTCAAGTGTCATTTCTGTTTCTCCTATCTGTCATGATTCCATTTTCTGCTAGCTTTTGAAATTATACATGCCCCCCCATCTGCATGCAAACATGGTTTGCATTGAACGTTTACTTGATGTCCCTGCCACCCTTAGCAAACCCAACAAAAGATGGCATTTAGCTTTTGCAACTATCTATTGTTCTAGGACCATTTACTCTCTAGCGAAAATACCAGTTGTTCAGCTCAAAAGGCCCACCAACATTTCTTCCTCTCCGTCTTATACTTCACTAAACATTAATTTAGACAGTGAGCACTTCAAGATTCATCAATCAAGTCTTGCAGAGCTTGTTAACAAGAAAGACCTCCACCAACTTCAGAATTTTGGTGGCACTGTTGGTGTTGCTTCTGCCATTGGAACCGACAAAGATGGTGGCATCTATGGCTGTGCTGAGGACATTGCTCGCCGACAGCAAGCATTCGGTTCCAACACGTATAAGAAACCGCCAACAAAGGGCCTTTTCCATTTTGTAGTGGAAGCGTTTAAAGATCTTACCATTGCCATTCTTTTAGGCTGCGCAGCGCTTTCTCTTGGATTCGGTGTCAAAGAGCATGGTCTAAAGGAAGGTTGGTATGATGGTGGCAGCATTTTCGTTGCTGTTTTTCTTGTCATTGCTGTCTCTGCTATAAGTAATTATAGACAAAATAGACAGTTTGATAAGTTGTCGAAAATCAGCAGTAATATAAAAATTGATGTTGTGAGAAGCGGGCGAAGACAAGAAGTTTCAATATTTGAAATTGTTGTGGGGGATGTCGTCTATCTAAAGATTGGAGATCAGGTTCCTGCTGATGGATTGTTCATTGATGGGCATTCCTTACAAATAGACGAATCCAGCATGACAGGAGAGAGCGATCATGTGGAAATCAATCACAAGAAAAATCCATTCTTGGTCTCTGGCACCAAGGTGGCTGATGGCTACGGTCAAATGCTTGTTACTTCAGTTGGCATGAACACGACATGGGGAGAAATGATGAGCCACATCAGTCGCGACACAGATGAACAAACACCTTTACAAGCTAGGCTTAATAAGCTAACCTCATCGATAGGTATGGTTGGATTGACTGTGGCTTTTCTTGTTCTTGTAGTTTTGTTGGTTCGCTACTTCACTGGGAATACACAGGATGAGAGTGGGAATAAGGAATTCAATGGTAGCAAGACCAAGGCTGATGATATAGTGAATGCGGTGGTGGGGATTGTAGCTGCAGCAGTGACCATAATTGTGGTTGCAATTCCTGAAGGATTACCATTGGCAGTCACGCTCACTCTTGCTTATTCAATGAAAAGAATGATGAAAGATCAAGCAATGGTGAGGAAGCTTTCCGCTTGTGAGACTATGGGCTCTGCCACCACAATTTGCACGGACAAAACAGGCACTCTTACAATGAACCTGATGAAGGTGACGAAGTTTTGGCTGGGTCAAGAATCAATGGAACAGAGCAGTCCTTCCATTTCTCCATATGTTCTTGAATTGATACAACAAGGGGTTGCTCTGAATACGACTTGTAGCGCTTACAGAGAAAGTCCAGAATCTAAGTTTGTTTTCTCAGGTAGTCCCACTGAAAAAGCAATTCTTTCTTGGGCTATCCATGAACTGAACATGGATATGGAGCAAATGAAGCATAGTTTTACGATTCTCTATGTCGAAGCCTTCAATTCACAGAAGAAAAGGAGCGGTGTTTTGTCCAGGAAAAAAGTGGACAACACAATCCACGTCCACTGGAAAGGAGCAGCGGAGATGATCCTAGCAATGTGCTCGAGTTACTATGATGCTTCTGGATTAATGAAAGACATGGATGTCGGAGAAAGGAATACATTCAAGCAAATTATCCAAGTTATGGCAGCTAATAGCCTTCGTTGCATTGCATTTGCGCACAAACAATTATCGGAGGAGCAATATGAAGATGGAAAGGAAGAGAAAAGGCTCCAAGAAGACAGCTTCACACTATTAGGACTTGTGGGTATCAAGGATCCAATTAGACCTGGGGTGAAGAAAGCTGTTGATGATTGTCAACATGCTGGAGTTAACATCAAAATGATCACTGGTGATAATGTTTTCACTGCGAGAGCGATAGCGATTGAGTGTGGAATACTCGAATATGGTGCAGAGAATATCAATGGAGCTGTGGTAGAAGGAGAAGAATTCCGAAATTATACACACGAGCAAAGAATGGAGAAGGTCGATAAAATCTGTGTGATGGCAAGGTCTTCTCCATTTGATAAACTTCTCATGGTACAGTGCCTGAAACAAAAAGGTCATGTGGTGGCAGTAACTGGTGATGGCACAAATGATGCACCAGCATTGAAGGAAGCTGATATTGGACTATCTATGGGAATTCAAGGCACTGAAGTGGCTAAAGAAAGCTCAGATATTGTCATTTTGGATGATAATTTCGCTTCGGTAGCCACTGTTTTGAGGTGGGGTAGATGTGTCTACAGCAACATACAGAAATTCATTCAGTTCCAGCTCACAGTAAATGTTGCCGCTCTTGTTATCAACTTTGTAGCAGCAGTTTCAGCAGGTGAAGTACCACTAACAGCAGTCCAGTTGTTGTGGGTGAATCTGATTATGGACACATTGGGTGCTCTGGCTCTAGCTACTGAGCAGCCTACCCAGGAGCTCATGAAAAAAACCCCAGTGGGTAGGACTGAGCCACTTATCACCAACATCATGTGGAGGAACCTACTATCTCAAGCTTTGTATCAGATAGCTATCCTCTTGACACTCCAGTTCAAGGGAGAACCCATCTTCGGGTTGACTGAAAGGGTAAATGATACTTTGATCTTCAACATTTTTGTACTATGCCAAGTGTTCAACGAATTCAATGCAAGGAAGCTGGAGGAGAAGAATGTTTTCAAAGGGATACACAAGAACAAGTTGTTTCTAGGAATCATTGGTATAACCATTCTCCTACAGGTGCTGATGGTGGAATTTTTGAAGAAATTTGCAGACACGGAGAGGTTGAACTGGGGCCAATGGGGTGCCTGTATCGGAATCGCAGCACTATCATGGCCAATCGGTTGGGTTGTCAAGTGCATACCTGTTCCAGAGAAACCAATTTTCAGCTATCTCACTTGGAAGAAATAAACCGTCGAAGTCATATGATTCTTTGATTTTTTTTCTTATCTTTTCCACCCTTATTTGGGTTTAAAAAGATACAGATTATTAATTACTTATTGTCTATATTTTAGAACCTCATTAGAAGCTATATGGTTTCCAATTAGATTCGCATTTTGGTGAATACTGAATATATTTGCTATATTGCATCAGAAATGAACATTAATAAAAGCGCATTTGTTACGTGTTTCTTGCTTTCTTATATGCTAGCTAGCGCGTGAAACTGCCCAACATGGTTGATCTTACCGAGCAGGGGATGTTAATCGGTATTTGTTAAAGATAGTCCCCAAATAGTCAGCATACCAAGCAGGGGACTGTTCGACCGTATAACATCCGTTATGCTGTTGTTATTCTGTAAGAGTCATTTTGATAATTGGATTTGTTATTTAGAATAAGGATATATTTCTGATCAAAAGTAGCGTAATCAATTAAAACAAAATATGCATGTGGGCGTAATAATTTGCTCTTCTTTTCAGTTGACCTCAATTTCTTCATCATCATCATCATCTGTGAATGTATGATCTTCAAGTTCTTCAAGAATAGAAACAGCAGCTTGCAAATTCTTTTTCCAGAGATTTGTTTTGTATGTGAAGTCTCTATCCTGTTTCTTCTAGTGTTGAGCTAGATTGATTTTGGTTAGCTTACCAATTCGTCATCATTTTTCTTCAGTTTTCTTGTGTGTCCTGTACAGAAGTTTGACGTAAATATTATATGTCCACATGGTAATATTTTAGGGATCTAATTTCAAGTAGCAGTTTTTGTCATTTTTCTTATGTTTTCCCCTCTGCATGTTTCCTATACAGAAGTTAGATGTTAGTTGGTATTATAAATTCCTATAGTTTAATTATAAAATATGTTGGCATGTTTGTCAGGTACCTTGATGTAATTGAGGTCTACTACTTCAGGACACACGGTAAAAAACAGTTCCAGAAGCGTACACTTTCATCAGGAATTTTGTAGCTCAAGACATTAGCATCCCTCGTTTGGGATTCTTTCAATGCATGTGTGCTGTGGCTACCGAGTTTTCAACAAGTACCCAAAAAATTAAACAAACACACCATTTCTTTTATAGAATCACAACCACAGTATGATACAATGCGCCCAACACACATGCTAGTGTGCCAATGCGAGATGCCACAGCAGGCATCTAATTGCAAATTGAGGCGAGTTTTTTGTCCCTGCTCCAGTGCCTCATGATTTTATTAGATATCTGGACAGAGAATCTATACAAACGCTGGAGCACATGATGGAGATGAATAAGTTTTACAGTATCTCCCAACCAGATGGCATAACAGTATGGTACAACAAATCCTTGACTCCATTTAAGCTGGGACAGGTTCTGGGACTTTGCCATTGCCTGCCAGTGTCAAACTGTCATAGTATTCAACCAACACTTTCCAGCCACCAGGGCACATGAATCCATCGGGAGGGTTCTCTTTGTTCTTTGCGAGTGTTCGCATCTGCAGGATACAAGCAAGCGTTGTGATATGCAGCCAAAAGATCAACATAATTACATATAAATGAAAAATATGAAGTTTCCTCTGTCCCACACAGTCCAAAACTTCTTCCTCATATTTTGTTCCTCCGCTTGTTTCTAATATCTTTTAGACAATCACAGAATTGAAAAAATAAGTTGGCTACATACCTTTGTGCCAGATATAAAGAGGAAGTCTCCGTGCCTCGAGGGATCAAAGAATGCCATTTTACCCTGAGTCTTATCATATGCAGCAACCTGCATCCAATTACAATCACCATGAGTTTTTCAAATTAAGGTTACAAGAGCAATATCAAAAGACTTGATGATAAGAAGATACATACCCTGAAAGGAAGAATGTTTAAACGCTCCAGTCCTGGGGCCATACCCAACACCTTCTTCCCATGATCAGCATCATATAAATCTCTCTTCTCAACTGGATGGCTCATTCCAGCTGGATCCCTGCCAACAATGTAAAAGTTAGCTCCTGCATTAATCCGAGCTTTTGCATGCCACTGCACCTCAGTTGGACCAGCATATTGCATGGGAGATGGGAATATTGAAACCACAGTTGTTTCTGGATCAAGGACACCATCTTTAAGCACCTGAGAATGTATCATCATCATCAAACAAAATCAGTAAAATAAATCAGCAACAAATGAATCCATGTAGAGAAAAGCAAATGGCAGGGAAGAGAGTTTAATTGCACATACCTCCTCATGTTGCTTCATTCTCCAGCTGAGTGGAACATCATCTGCTTTTGTGTAGCCTCCTAGTGGATGAAGCAAAAGGATGGGATTCTTATAGCCCATCTCAAGAAGCCGTCTGCGAGTATCTGTCATGAGTAAAGCATGTCCATTGTGCACGGGATTCCTGAGCTGGAATGCAAAGACAGCATCTGCATTACGCCTAGTGAATTCTTCACGGAGTTCTGCAGGTGACAACCGAAAATGATCAAGGCCATCATGATACTTGATTGGTTCTAAAACTTCCAAGTCCCCTCCAATCAGCCAGTTCCCAGACTTAGCTATGGTTTCTTCAGCGTAAGGTAAACCAGGAGCACTAGTTCCCCATGTTCTCGCAATCCGTTCTTCTTTGGGGTGCTTATAAATCTCTATACTGAAACAAACAAACAGATAAATAAATCAGGATATAAGTTAATCCATTAGCAGTTTCTTCATCATTGATAAAAATTGGATGGCATAAAATACACAAGCTACGACTTGCAGAACAATCATCTAACTTGTATGCCTTTAGCAATTATGAACAATAGTGGACATATGTTACATTTCTGTTTCTGGTAGACTTGTCCTAGCATGTTCGGTAAAAAAAGACTATCATTTATGCATAAAGTACACAATAAATCACATTAAAACTAGACTAAACCACGAGCCAGGACAATTTTGTTCATTCATCTATTCTTTTAGACATCATTGTCAAGTAACAAGGCATGGAAAATTTTCAGTTAGGGTTAAACACAGACCTTTGCAACAGTTGTGAAGGAATCATGCATCCTCAGTAAAGTAACCACCAGATGAGAGAGAATACAACAAGCAGAAATAGTTCGTACATTTGGGATTTGCAATGGTGGATCATAGAGGTACACTTGAAACAGTAAGTTTTTAGAAAACAATTCAAACAAGAAACAACGATTAATATTTGTTGAACTTCAATCTTAAAATGGACGAAATGAAAATTGGAAAAGAAAAGGGGGGGTAGAAGAAATCCAAGTCTGCTTTCTACAAGTCCAGCATGTAACCTGTGGCTTACAGTGAACCAAATATTTTCTTGCTGGTCTTGCCATGCACTAAAACGTTTTAAAATGGCGAACACAGATGTTCATAACTTAGACAAGGACTCGTTGAGTAAAAGTAACAAAACTAAATGTGGCAATGGCAAGTGAGAGTCGTCGCAATCTAATTAAACAGCCCTTTAATCATTTCATTTCAAAGTTGTATGATCCTTATCACTATAACAATTAAAACAGAGGGTTTGGGCATTTATGTCATCATTGGACAAAGACCAACTTCACTGCATACATCCATTCATGCGAACGAAGCTAACAACAAAAATATAAACAACCACGGAAAGGTTAGCTTGAAAGGTGTTTGGATAGACGACACAGAATTTCTAATTTCTAATATGGTCATAATATTGTATAACTTCTTGTAAATGTAATCAATTCAGGCCTTTGAAAAATATTTTAGAATGTAAACAAGACACCAAAAAATCAAGGGTAGATCATGGACTGCAGAGCAGAATAGGAAAGTCTTCTTTATTGCAAAATGGCGAATCAAAATTTACAGTATTGATAGCTTGAAATGGCAAAGGAAACAATTTAATTTGCTGATATATGAAATCAATAACCAAATCAAGAATATAGAATATGATTTATATTAGACCATATAACAGAAGGACTAGAGTAAAATTAACAAAGAAACACCAGATCAGGGATAACATCTTAACCTCCAAGAATAACCGAGGTCGTGTTATTTTATACCAGGAAATCAAATTCAATTAATCTAAAAACCATAAGCTGAAAAAATTAAAATTCCAATCCCCACATCTACACACTGATTAAATTTTAAACACATATAGTAAAATCAATACTATATCTTAAAAATAAAAGGAAAGCACAGTCCATCACTGAAAATAAAACGGAACTTAGTAAAAAAAAAATTTCATAAAGCCATTATAAGTTAGACCATTCAAATCAAAACTTTAGGTATTCATATTCATCATCACTTTCAAACACGAATATAGAATGTTGCCCTTCATATTCGTTTTCCATCAATGCGGCTGAAACTTGCAAATAGCATAAAATCCAACAAAAGAAAAGTTATTCTTACTCGTTGAAAATGGCAATGGTATTGTCATCAGAGTCAACAAGAGCGACCCTTTTGGACTCGCCAATACTCTGCTTCTGCAAATCATCAATAGCGAGCACAATAGGCACCGACATGTTAACAACCGACCCGTTTTCCAAACGGAGCGAGTTGAAATGAAGTGTTTGGAGGAACTCGGATTCTCTCATGAATCCGCGGAGAGGGCTTGCCCAGCCCTCGCTTAAAACATGCACCCATTGAATATCAATCTTTGTTAACTTAACTTTAGGCAATGAAATTGCCTCTTTCTTTTTAAGATCTTGTTGTGACTTTTCAGCGAATAGTTGAACAAGTTTCCCACCATCTGGGTCGATCAACCCGGCTTGAATCCTGACCCGTTTCCATTGGGTTTTGGGGGCTAATGATAGCTTGAGGGTAGGGCTAAAGTGGGTATTGAGTGGTTTTGGGAGAGAGTGAGAACTGTAAGAGGTTTTGGTGAAGAGAGTAGACATGGTAGCCATTGATGGAGAGGACCAAGAGTCTCTATCTGTATCTCTCTAAGTTATTATTTCTTGGAGGCTAGTTGTTTAATAATGAGGACGACTGGACGAGGGTATTTTGTAAGATTAGTAATAGTAAGAAGTGACAAGGAGATGTTAGGTAAGTGGAAGTCTGATGATGCAGAATTTGGCTTGGAGTTGCAGACAGAGAGGGATTGGATTTGTATAGGAAATAGAGAGAGGAGAGTTGAGTAGTAAAAAAAACAATGGGAGGACCTGAACACTGTTTTCGGTTTCACTTTTTATGTTTGGTTTTTATTTATTTATATCTTGCTTGGACTTATTTTTTAAAAATATTTTTTATTTAAAAATATATAAAAATAATATTTTTTATTTTTTAAAAATTATTTTTAATACTAACATATAAAACAATTAGAAAATGCTAAAAAAAATTAATTAAAAATAAAAAAATATTTATTTTTTTCAAAAATATTTTTAAAATACAGAGCAATTCTCCATGGTCGGCCTTCGGTGTGACTTCAATGATTTCTTAGTACGGGGCCCAATACTTCTGGAGTCGACAAGATAAAAAGTAAATAAGAAATCCAACCAGAAGCACGATATTTCACAATCTATCAAATCTATGCCCATCCAACTCTATCCAATACATAATGCAAAGTTAGTACTATTAACGTGGTTAGAAAGGAAGTAGGGTTGGACTTGGATTTGCAGCGACTCGGGCTGGTTAAAAAAAAATTCTACATGAAAAAATACTAAAAATTCTAGTGATTTAAATAATATAAATAAACAGAATATAACAATAATAAATACAATGACAAATAAAATAATAACAAAAAAAGTAAAAAAAAAATTGATATGAGTTCATCTAGAGTATTTTCAGTTTTGTATGGGTAACAAAAAGTCATTTTATCGCCTCCTTGTGACGCGTGCGGTTAACTCTAGTGGTTGTAATCATGATTTTGCTGTATCATTTGATTCGTTTCAATGTTCCTTTTCTTTCTCAGTAACACGTGTATTAGTGGTTCAGTATGGTTTGGCCCCAAATTGCTTTCTTTCTTTTCCTTACCTTCTGTTTCTTCCTCGTATTATGTGTTGACATGTAAAAAATCATATCAGTCCTTCAATTTATTTTTTCTTTTGATTTAGTCTTTATTCTCTTATTTGCAATTGTTTTAATTACATTGATTATTTCTAATTAGATTTTATTTTTTATTTCATCCTTTATTATTTGATTTTTTTTAATTTGTTTTCAAATTTGATCTTTGTTCTTTTAATTGTTATTTGTTTTGTATTGTTGATTGATTTTTTTTTCCATTCCACCCCTAAGCATTTATTTTCATTTAATTTTTTATGTAAAGTTTGGTCATAATTCTTTTAATTGCTATTTTTTTAATTATTTTCGTAATGGATTTGCTTCTTACAATTACATTCCTGAGCATTTACTTTCATTTTGATTTTTCTCTAAACATTTAATCTCATTTAATTTCTATGTTGAATTTATTTCTAATTCCTTTAATTGATATTTTTTTTGTTTTGCATTTTTTTATATTGATTTTCTTTCTCAATTTCATCCCTCAATATTTGTCTGATTAAAAAAATTGCTTCTTATTTTTTGAGTCTGCTTTTAATAGGGTCATCCCGGTTTTATGAACCGGGTCACAGATCTGAAAGATTAGCCCGAATCAACTTCTGTCTTTTTTAAAAGTATTTTTTTTTTTTGCTGGTTTTTTTTTTTTTTTGCTTTCATATTTATAGGGTTATTTTAATTTTATGTCCGAGGTCATGTGTTTGATTTGTTGATCTGGGTTGAGTGTGAGGTTCGCTTAAGGCT
>Ga0325410_1008353_pt1 | contig 11225 bp, 7 predicted proteins | sample PopdelMetagenome_16_FD_206182 | JGI IMG/M metagenome (GOLD analysis project Ga0325410, IMG submission 206182) | Populus deltoides microbial communities from Bellville, Georgia, United States - Xylem-PdIQD-R3 | ecosystem: Host-associated > Plants > Phyllosphere > Stem > Wood/Secondary xylem...
ATGGATTTAAAGCCTTGCCAGACGTGTTTCAGCATCTGACCTCGTCAAAAATTGGCAGCAACGACACTCAGTCCTCAACTTCTGTGTTGAAAATAAAACTGGGAAACATTGTGGTGATGTCCCTGCAAAATGAGTTCACACAAACACCGTATGAGTGATGGCCTTTCGAAGTACAGATTCAGGAGTGCAAAAGCTCATTTCACTTCCAAAGGAAGTTTATGGGAAAGGCTATATGAATATTATTTATTTATTTATTTTATTTTTGATTAACGTGGGTGTCCGGCCCAGCTTGCGCGTACTTCGACTAATCCTCCGGTCCCTGAAGTTAACAACAATATAAGCCTTTAATGATCCCGAGGAGACTCGAGCTCGTGACCATTAAAGAGCAAACCCAACACCTAACCAATTGTGTTACCTCTCAAGATTCTATATGAATATTTTTACTATACCATCCTCCGTATCAATCTCTTTCAAGACCCTTATGTTCCACATCCTTCCTCTTCTTTAGAAGCATTAAATCCAATCCTTGTGAGATCCCTTGGCAAAATCAAGGAAGTAAATTTGAAAAGAGAAATCAAGAAACATCCTTTCAAACATGAAAATTTTACTTCTTTCCACAGGTGCTCTGTCCTGACTAGAATCAATGCTGGGTTTAAGCACAACAATCATTACCAAACAGATGAAAATCAATGCCGACGGATGCTAAGCAAAATAGTTAGCTAGCAAAAACTGAACTTGGTAACAGAGAGAAATCATTGCCTTAACAAGAATGAGAAGGGAACGAGGAGGCAGGTTACCTTAAATAAGGAAGTGTCATATTTTTCAAGAGGTTTGGGTGCTGAGTAGCAAATGCCTTCCATTCTACTTTGTTAATTTTACCATCCTTGTCAGCATCAGCATCTGCAAATGTCTGGGATATATATGGAAGCCAACACTGTCAATGTCAAAAGCTTTGAAAGGAAAGAGGAAAGAAGTGGAACTGAAAGAAGCACAGAAGGAACAAATTTTAGCTTAGAAACCAGCTTTCTTTACTTTGTCAATGATAACTTCAAGACTTTCCTCTGAGATCTGCAACCCGGACTCCAACAAAATGGCATTTAACATCTGCCGGACCTGAAAACTACCTGTTAGTGGCTGATCAACACATGAAAGAACAGTATTACAAGCACATGTTTGTGATTTTGATGTTGCAATCTGGCTAGTCATAATAGAAACATAGGGATACTCACTTCTTGCCGCTCGATAAAACCAGTCTGTCTCAAATCATACAACCTAAATGCGACTGCATGAAACCAAAGGAAGAAAGAAACCAATGGTTTTTTAACAAGAAAATCTAAGCTCTAATCACATGAAGTAAACAGCTAAAGAAGGCTGCATTATTCGCAAAAACACTTACAGTCAATTTTAGCCTCCATGGGAGCGCGAGGATGAAAAACACTGAGTGCATGGGCAAATTCTTCAAATTCAATTACTCCATTTTTCTTCTCATCGAAAAGAGCAAATAACTAGAAGAAATGGTGAGGTATGAGCTAATGAGTTACAGATCCAAAGGAAAGATGATCGAAAGTCATGCGCTGGGTGGATAAAAAAGAAAGAAGAAGCTATGCTGCAGCCTAAGAGCTAGGGTATTCCTAATGCAAACTAGTTTAAGATTGTAAAAGAAAGAAACTGACGATGCTTGATACCATGTTCAGTATCATATGGGAATAGAGCTCTATCAATGAGTTCTTTGATGCACATATACATCCACCCCATGATCCAAAGCCACATAAGTTACTGTAATGCATTCTTGTGGCTAGCAACATGACTAGATTGGTGATCTTACTTCCCAACAATCATATGAAATGGACGAACATTGCATAAAATTTGAAAAAAAGAGTTATAGGCTGGCACACTGAATATACCCTGTCCAAGATGAGGTTGTCACTAGCTGGAGTTTTCAGCAGGGCCAATTTGAGGTCTTCCTTCAAATCACAAAGGAAACAAGGATAAGTTCAGTATATTAATTGACTTCTACAGTGATTATAATTGCCTAGAACACCTTTTCTTTTCTTTTTTTTTCCTATCTCTATTATTATCTGCGAAGGAAATTGTACTTCTCTAAACTAGCATTTCAAATTAGCTCAGAGCTCTTCAAATCTATCTCAACTAATTAAGTACAGTACTAACACATAAAATTCAACGAAGAAATCCCATAAGAATTAAGAAAAATCAGAACAAAAACGCATGCATATACAGGAAATAAAAGAGGAAGAGATTTGATTTACTTTGTGTATAAGGCCATCATCAATAACAGAACTGCTCAACTTCTTGAACAACTCAAGCAATGCCTCAACTTCATTGACTGTAACTGCAATATCACCAGCACCAACAAACACTCAACGTCAAAAACTAAAAACCATAACCTTAAGTTCATGACAGATTGGAAAAGAGCAAAACATACAGAGAGAGTTGCTAGCTATCCTACGGAGGTCATCAATGGTGTATTGGAGCTTCTTGGGAGGAAGGTGGTGATCAAAGCAAGCAGTAAAACTCAATACCACAGCTTGTATAATACCGATTAAAGGTATAAACACTGCACAGATTCTTTCACTTATTTCCAAAGAGCTTGAGCTCCTGTCCATTCACAGATATATATATATACACACACAAAAAGAGCACTCCACTCGATAAGAAATTGGATAAGTCTATATCATTAATGTGATTATATGAACGTTTATCTCCTTGCTTCCTGTCTTTTCTTTTCTTCCTTTGGTATCTCAGTGACCAAACAGAGTGAAAGGGAGTGTAGAATTATTCTTCTTTTTTTTTCTGGGAAAGAAAACAGTGCAATAGATAATGGGACACATGCACAGATGCTAATCATATTTGGCAATCATAAACTCCAACAGTGTTCTCCAACTATGAACCACGTAAGATTATGTAATAGCTAATTGTATCGTGACAATGTCAGAACGATGACATCATTGCTTTCTTAGTAATTTTTTCTTTTTTTAATTCTTACAAAAAAAATAAAAATATTGTCGTTACATTTGATCAGAGCATGAATCAACAACACATAAATTATAATATAAAATTATTAAATTATCCTTGTTTATATCATAAGTTTTTTTTTTATTACCTGGTGATTGAGACATGTGTGGAAAAGATTAAAGAGGATGTCCTGGGCAAGGCAAAGGATATCCCTTGTCACTGTCTGTGGGCAATTGCCAGTGAAGAGAATTATTGAAAAGATGACAAGGCATTGCTATAACTCAATTATTGACACCAGCTCATAGCGATTGACATGCCTTCCTGGGTCCATACCACTCTAATATTTTGTCAATGTTCAACTTTGTCCATCAATTTGTTTTAGGATTTGATGCTAACGTCTTTTGCATTATTAAGTTTCATGTTTGTTATGTAGTGATAAAAAAAAAACATTTTAGTGCAATTTAACATTACAAATTTATTTGATATTATGGTGTAGGATATTTTTTAATCTAAAATTTATTAAAATAATTTTTTTTATAGTTTTAAATCAGCACAATAAATTATTTAAAAACACTTAAGCACCTTGCAGTAATGCAAAAACAGACCTTCAATTTGGAGATAATGTTTTAAATGGTGGAAGAATTCAATTCATAGCTAGCCACTCATCGATCAATGAAGAAGATGATGAGCTACTTGTATTCAGGTTTCCTTCTTTCTTTCTTTTTTTTTTTCATTTCTGATTATTGAATGTAAAAGCTACAAATTATTCAACATATAATTACATCAAATATTTCTTGCACAATAGTATATATGTTTTCCAAACTATGATCTCTTCAGGATTCGTCAAGTAGTGAATATAGGAGGTAGCATGTTTGATCTTCTCCCCTTGACGGGACTCCTAGTATCAGGAAAGTTACCACCTCCATCAACAAGATCTTCAACAGCACCATCCTTAGTTACTCTCAAAGGATAGTTTACCAGGTGCACACCTTCCATGTCCACAACTTCTTCACCAGCGTAAACGTTCCACATTTGCTCCCCTACTAGACGCATCCTTTGTGCACATGCCAAGCTTTCAGGCTCTAGGAAAATTTCTTCATCAAGTCCTGTGTGTTCATACCACAGTGACATACGGTATGCTAGGATGTCACGAGGATTACTCGTGTTTTCACCGTTTTTGAGTTGGTAGCATCCTATTGCAATTTCAGTGTCACGTCTGCCGTCCATTGATCTTTGATTTACATTTGCAGATCCTATCAGCATGTAAGCGTCGTCCACTGAAAAATCAAACACCAACAAAGAAACAAAACATATATAATTGATTAGTGCATGATCACAAATTGTCCCCCCTTAAGTAGTTAAATTCACTAATTTTATGTATAAAGAGAGTCAAGATGTATAGCTAGTAGCTCTACTCATCATACCTATCATGAGCTTGGAATGGACATATACCATGAACCTCCTATGCTTTTGTGCATTCCAATATTGTGTTGAGGGATGGGGTGAATATGGAGGAAGAAGCTCTCCCTTGTTCTCCTCTTCCCTATTTGCAAGGCAAAAGAAGTTCAGGTAATCTCTTGGGTGTCCTGGCTCACCACTTTCTTGTAATGCTTCTCCTACTAGCTTGTACATCATTGCCATTGTTTGTCTAGTCCAATGCAATATGTCCTGAACTGGTTCACTGTCAGGCACCCCTTCAGGCCACATTGGTATCAATATATACACTGCAAATCTCTCTTTTGCTTTTATCTTATTCACTACCTTGAGTGCAATCTCAATAGGTATTAGATTTGTGCATCCACAGTGCCTATCCTCATCCCACAATTGGCACCCTCCTATGAAATATTGGTTTTCAATGTATATAAACCTCTCTGCACGCCTAATCGCCTCTACATAAGCTTCATGTATACTTCGCTCCACCCTCAAGTTTCTAGCCAAATGGATCGCCGAAACATGGTCGATTGACCGAAAAACTTGCACTTTCCAATTTCTGTCATTGGAAACGCTTGAAGGAAAAGGCTGGTGTATAAGATTTGGTATGGAGCTGATAGGGACTAATACAGAACCGTCACATTGCTTATTCCACCTTTGCTCAAAGTTGGTTAGGACATCCAAAGCAGCCTGACCTACAATACAAGCATGAGCATCATGCCATGGCTCTCTAGGCCCTCCTTTGCGAAGACTAGCACCAGCAATATTTGTCTGGTAGAAATCAAAACAATGTGATTCTGTGTTGAGTGTGTGAAACAAGGAATGTCTCTGTGTGTCATAGCGGCCATCACAAAGGTCTAATCCACCAACAAAACTCATTATTTCTCTCTCACTAATCGAATCACGTGCTCTGGCATCCACAGTTATAGTCTTCTGATGGTGAGCAAAGAGAGTAGGGAACTTATGGTGCAATCTTGGGCATAATTTGCATATTACTTTAGTATGTTTGAAGTAAGCAAAGGCATCCTCATCGTGAACTCCCATTACACCTTTGTTCTTAATGAATGGCAAGGATGTTTCATCGTCCCAAAGCATAACCCTCACTGCCACACCTTCTTCTCCTTTTCGCTTCAACAACTCACCAAGCATTACTCCTCTAGCATGAGGCATGTCAGTTTCAGGATCCCTAACCTGTCCAAGTTGCAGTATATTGATCAGTTAGTTTCTCAAGACAAGAAGAAAAATAAAGGTAAGACTATATGCAAACTAATGGGGGTATATATTGATATTGTGATAGAGCTTCACTTACTAACACCATCTTAGGATTGAAAGACCAGCCTGCAATATATATCAAATGCTTTGCCCCTTCAACGGCTTTGTAAACATCCTCCCATAAATTTCTAGGAGATCCACAAAGATCAAATGGAGGCTTAAAACTCGAGCAATGGTGAGCATCTTGATAGAGTGTAACATGACAGTTGGATCTTTGAGGAAATGTAGCGTTTCTAAGTCCCTGGAATTCACCGTTGTCGAGTATTTTTGCCCAAGTTGTCTCAAGTTCTGCTGGTTTAAACCACAGCATGAACCTGAGTTTGAGTTCAGGATTCGGCTTTCCGTTTTCCATGACCAGTGGAAAGAAGCCATTAATTAGGCTTGCCTCGGTGACAATCTTATGCGCTTGGATGTGGAATTTTCCCAAGATGGAGCACTTTGTTTTCATGGTGATGGTGATCGTTGAATCCAGTCGGTGAGCACAGAGAATATGAAAAGTTTGATTCCAAACTCGATCACATTCATGGCTTGTCTTTGCTACCTTCTTGTTACCTATCTTGATAGTCACGTAAGTGGGGCTTCCATTCATAAATATACACTACAGAACAGAATTTTTGGACAATAAGTGAGATCTTCTGCACGCTGTTAAGACCACACGCACACTATACATATATACATACATATCCAAGACTCGATGAGTTCAAAAATCTTGATACATGAAAGAATTAAAGAAGGGTTTATCCCTTTAGCATATTTGGGTCAATCTTACTCGCCAAAAAGAATAATATTACATGTAGCTACTCGAATGGCGGACTACTTACATTGAAGGGAAATGGTGATGTATAAGGTGTTGCATCAAAGATGGTAGCTTCTAGTGTTCCATGGAGGAATTTTTGTTTTCCTTCCATTGCTAGCTAGTCTTGCCTTCAAACAATAATCTCTCGAGAAACAAAAGGAGAGCTGGGAATAAAAACGTAAATTCAGTTCTGCTTTGGCATATGTGAGAGTTGTAAGTCGTACCATGTGATATATATATAACTTAGATGAGTGAATTCGGACAATTTCAAGAAGCAAATGAAAACTTGGAATGCAATGAATTGAATATATTTAATAGATTGGTAAAACTTGTAAGATTTTCCGTGCATTTTGCTAGTCGTAAAGTCAAATTAACCCTCAACTCTATAGACAAGAGATTTTACTTCACGTTTAAGTCTCTTAACCTCAAATCATACTTTTCGTGTAACAACAATATCATATCATACATGCATGCATGCATGCATATCCATCAATATTAAAATTGTTTTGATTGGTCCTTGCGTTAAAAATAACTCACAAAAAATTATATTTTTCTATTTTGTTATTACACAAAATTAAAAACGGGACTCTTAAAAAATAATAATTTCTTTATTGCATGTCTCTTTTATTTCTTTTTATGTTAACTAATGAGATTATCGATTTATCATAGCTTTCTAACTTTCCACATCATGCTTGTAACCATGATATTTATTGCTATAGTGAGAATATAAGAGGGTTGTCAAAAAAATTAGCCCTTCGAGCTCGTAAATATCCATGAAAAATAAGTATTGTTCTTCAATAATATAACAAATTTGTTGTTCATATGTATATAAAATAGCTTTTTTTATTATTATTGAGTGCATGACACAAATAAATTAATGGATATGTATGATATGACATGACATGACATGATGATATTATAAAGCTTTCATGATATTCTTTTTAGAAATTTTGTTGGTATCTTAATCTCTTGCAAAACATATCATTCAATATTGAGAAAAAAAAAAAACAAAAGAAAAAGCAATTAAGATTGTACAAGAAATGGAAGAATATGCAAGCTTAATTATTATCGAAAAACTAGTCAATTCAAATTAGTTTTTTTTTTAGCTTGATTATAAAAAAGTGTATGTAAATACTAAAATCATAAGATCAAACTATAATCTTAAAAACAATTAAGCATTATTGAATATAATTGCATAAAGAAAATTTTAAAAACTAGATTATTAAAAGATTAATCTAATTATTTTTTTAAGCACACTAAAGAAAATAATATATATTGCTTTTTTTTAAAGGTGGAAAAAACCAATCAAATGAATCAAGAAAAGGATAAATAATCATATAAAAAAATAAGGAGACTTGAAAATAAACTACTTCTAAAAATTATTTAATGATAGTAATGATGATGATAAACTTAATTATAGAATTTTTTCGAAAAGAAAATGAATAAGACTAGAAGACATTAAAAATAATTAGAATCATTAATTTATTTTTTATGGAACATAGAAATACTTTTAGAAATTTTATTACAAAATTACTTAATTAATTAATTATATTTAATTGAAATTATTATGTGAATTGAAGTGTAAGATAACAATGATTTGTTTTTATAGTAATGAAAAGAGAATATTAATAAGATTTAGTCAATGCCATTAAAAAAATGACAAACTAGTTAAAAAAAACATACAATGTAAAAAGCAAAGAAACAACAAAAAAATATTAATCCTGATCATTAGATCATCTCATCACACAATCTAAACATCTAGCTTGTATAAGTAAAATTCTGAAATCTAACTTGAATCCATGAGCTACATGATGAAAAGTTAAATCATAAACTTTATCCCAATTATGATTAGCAGCATTAAAAGCTATTTTGTTACGGATAATCCAAATAGACCACAAGATACCATAGCAAAGCATATAGATGACTTTGCACTGATATTTTCCATGTAACAAATGATTCCATTCTTGCAAAAGAAGTTGAACAATATTCAGCATACACCCATTATTCCCGATCCATTACATAAAACAATTCCAGAACCTCCAAGTTATAGAGCAATGAATAAAAAGATGATCAATGGTCTCAGTTTCCATACCATAAAAAAAATAACAAGCATCATTATAATTAATAATTCTTCTATAGACAGGAAATCCCTTGGTACTTAGACTACCCTACAACATCAACTACATAAATATCTCAATTTTAGGAGGAAATTTACCTTGCCAAAGCAAGGTACCAAAATTCTCAAATCTTGGATGTCGAATATCATCAATAAGAGCATAAACTGATTTGACTGTGAAAATGTCGTTCTTTTATAATTTCCACACCCTTCTGTCAACTGAATCACAAATAGTTAAATTCATTTCCACTTCAGCAAGAAAAGACTCCAATTACTAACATTCTCTATCTCTCAGAGGTCAATTCCAAGCCAATGTGACTAAATTGGTATCAAAATTATACACCTCCTGGATTGTAGCATTTTGCTGACAAGATAGCCTAAATAAACGAGGAAACAACATCTTTAATGGAGCAGAACTAAACCACATGTCCAACCAAAATCGAATAGTTATTACCAACCTTATAGCAACAAGAAGCACGAATAGCTTCATCAATTCTCTCATCAAAAGCTAACACCTTAACAATCCCTCTCCAGGTTGGAGAAAGATGATGAGCAAATATAAAAAGCCTATTTTCAAAAGTGGGTTGATATTTATGCATAATATAATCTTGCCAACCTCCTAAATTACCAACCTCTAAATGGCATATTCATTTTAAAAGTAACGTCATATTTTTATTATACAATAATCCAAGCCCCAACCCACCTCTACTATTTGACCAAATGACCTTGAACCAGGCTACCTTACATAACTTGAAAGTATCCGAGCTACCACTCCACAAAAACCTTTGAATAATAACACATATGGATCCAATAACACCCTTAGGCACAAGAAACATTGACATATAGAACAATGACAAAGAATTCAATACTAACTTGATTAGGCAGATACGATCAGCTATGCTCAACATTTTAACCTTCAATTAAGCTAATCTAGACATGATATTGGAAATGACTGGTTTCTTTGTAGATAAGCGGCAAGGATTAGCACCTAGAGGCAACCCTAAATACTTAATTGGAAAAGTATCACCGCGACAAAAAAAAAAAAAAACTATTAGCCATCCCTGAGATATAATCATCATCTAAATTAATCCCAATCAAAGAACTTTTGAAATAATTAACCCATAAGCTAGATATGAAAGCAAACCAACGAAGGATCCTTTTAACATGCAGAAGAGAACCATAATCATTCCGTGAAAAAAATAAGAGTGTCATCTGCATATTGAATGAGAGATAAAGGCATACCACCATCCACCTTCAGACCTCTGAAATATCCAGTTTCTGCAGCTCTACTAAAGAGGATAGAAAGACTTTCAACTGATATATCAAAGAGAAATATGAATAAAGGATCCCTCTATTGAAGACCTCTCTAAAGATCGAATTCTCTACTTGGCGACCTGTTAATAAGGATAGCCATTTTAGATGAAGATAAACATTCTTTAATTAGACTCCTTCACAAAATGTCAAACTCCATATGAACTATAACATCATTTAAGTAGTCCCACAAGACCGAGTCGAAGGCTTTGTGGAAGTCTATTTTGAACAAAAAACAATGATCCCCTCTATTCTTAACTCTATAGACCACCTCATTGGCAATCATGAACTCATCTAAAATTTATCTTCTTGCAATAAAACCAGTTTGAGAGACACTAATAACACTAGTATACACATGTTTAAGTCTAGAAGACAACAATTTTGCAATAATTTTATATAATCCGTTGATGAGACTAATTGGCCTAAACTTTTAAAAAAATCTAGGAGATCTCTTTTTAGGAATTAACGCCACATATGAGGAACTAATCCTTTTAGGGAGTTTTTTATAGCAAAAAAAAGCTATTAACCATATCAAAGATGTTTGAACTGAGAAGAGACCATGTCTTTTTGTAAAAGGAGAAAGTAAACTCATTTGGTCCTGGAGCCTTAGACCCATCATAATCCCATACAGCTTGTTTAACCTCTTCTATGGTAAGAAGATGCTCTAGCCAACCCGAATCAATAACTAAAATTTTTTTGGAACCTGAAGCACCAATGACAACTCTATTAGCAAAATAAGAGAAAAAATAAAGCAACATCTTTTACATCTATAGAAGAGGAATGAATCTTGCTATTATATTCAATATATCTGATAGAGTTTCTAAATTTCCTCAAATTAGCAGAAATATGGAAGAGTTTGGTGTTCCTATCACCTAACTTACACCAATTAAGCCTAGACTTTTGCCTCCAAATGCTCTCAACCTTCTTGATCATTTCACTCGAAACATATTGCAATAATAACTTAATTTTAATATATGTGTAAATCTCTTTACAATGATCTTCCCTACATAACATTTAGGGTAAATCTCAATACATCCAAAATCGATCATTCATTCATTACTTAGAAAATCTATATAGAATATTCAGGATCATATTTATTAATAATATAATTGATGCAACCATATTATTCAATAGTTTCACCCATATTTAACTAGTGTTTTGTCTATGTTTTATATATAAAATGCCTTAATATTCTTTGTTTTATATTTTGAAGGCACTTTTGGATGAAAGATGCGAAAAGGAGTAAATTGGAGATAATTGGCAGATTTGACCTTCAGTCGATGTTTTGTGCAGAGCATGAGCTCTAGAGGTTGAAATGAAGTGATT
>Ga0325410_1008355_pt1 | contig 11222 bp, 4 predicted proteins | sample PopdelMetagenome_16_FD_206182 | JGI IMG/M metagenome (GOLD analysis project Ga0325410, IMG submission 206182) | Populus deltoides microbial communities from Bellville, Georgia, United States - Xylem-PdIQD-R3 | ecosystem: Host-associated > Plants > Phyllosphere > Stem > Wood/Secondary xylem...
TAGGTCTTGGTTCGAAGTCCCCCGGAAAAGATTTTTCTCCTTTAAGAGCAGCGTCGTCGTGGTAAACGGACACATTAGGCCTCGGCTCAAGATCCTCAGCAAAGGATCTCTCTCCTTTAACGACACCGTCATTGTAAAGGAACAACTGAGTGTCTGGGTGGAAATCTTTCGAGAAGGACTTATCTTTTGCTGGTTTTATACCATTGTCATAAGATGTAGCAGTAGGCTGTGGGCCAAAATCCTTGACAAAATTATTCTTTTCATTGGACTCGGTTGTGTGGCAATCGGCTTTCTCATTGGAGACTGGTGACAATGTGGTTGCGCGAATAAGGCCTTGTATTGCTTCTGGCATGGGCTGATCTTTCATGACAGCTCTCCAATACTCTCCAGTGTCTTTTCTAGCACCGATAACGTCAGCAAACTGTTAAATCAGAGAATTTTAAAAAAATATTAAAACATTAAATTATAAGATTTTGATAGAGAAAAGGACAGTACTGCATGCATGTGGTGCATGTGCACCCATTATTCTATTTATCATTGCAAAAACAAAAGCATACCGAAAAGAGTGAGAAAAGAACGAAGAAAGCGAAGGATGATTTCATGTTTTCTGTCCCAAATTAAACAGATCCTTCTAAAATTGTATGATTGTATGGAGGTCGCTTGCATTCTTATTATATATAGGCAAAGAACAAGAAGAGACAGGGAAAATATAAATAAGAAGGCTCGTGATTAATACATGGTCACTAATGATTCACGTTTTTCTTTTGTTTTGTTTTCATGAAAAGCTTGTTTAAACTTGTCTATACAGAGACACTCTGTGCCATGGGATCTGTAAAAAGATTGTAGTGAAAGATGATTGGTTACGATATGCCCCTCAGGTTATCTTCTTCAATTATTAACAATCTTTATTTCCTTACACACAATCCTAGGTATATTTTTATGTCCCAAGCTTAATTTACGCTTATATTCATACTTAAAATACACAAAGTTAGTCATATTTGCTTATATTAATACTCATTTGGCATTTCAAAGATTCTGAAAATCCTCATCTTTTTAATTAATACTCTATTTCTGTACCTTAATTTCAACCACTTTTCAAAATTAATTTAAAATACACAAAGTTTAGTCATGTTTTTTACTCGTTTAATTTTTTCTTCATTTACATGCTTATTGCATACAAGCCATGATAATTCCAAATCAATTAAAACATGAATCTTTTATATCATCAATCCTTCTTAATGTAATCATTCAAAATGCACTAACATCCAACTACAACTAATTAAAAAAGCTTACTTAAATGTTTTTCAATTTCATCATTAATACATCAAACATACTCGACACACATAATTACACAAATATTTATTGGGTCCTTCCCTTCGCTATTTTCTTCTAAAGTGGCTGGTTCTAGTCTGAAAATTTTCTTCAATTATTTATTATTTTGTATAACCATTTTTGTCATAATTATATCAAACTATAATAATTTCACACTTCCCCAAAATATCTTTTAAGAACCCTAATTTAAAAATTAAAGATTTATGCATTAAATTCGTTTCTTTTCATTCAAACTTGTTTAGACAATAAAATAAAATTCAAATACAAACTAGTCAAATTTTTCCCTCATTGACCTCTTTTCCTCTTTTGGACGAACGTGACTTCCTCCTCTAGTTTCTCCTTTTTTTCACTTGATTTTCCTATTAACTCTTTTCTTTAATGGTTTGAACAGTTTAAAAAACTCTTTAATTCCTTTATCTTGCTCCAATTCTTGTTTCTTTCTCTAAATTTTCTAAGTATGGAAGCTCACAAGGTTTTTCTCTCTTTTCCTTCTTTTTTTTTTTTCTTGTTCTGCCAAGAGTTAAAAGAAGGAGAAGAAGTTGTTGGAACTTTCCAGCTCACCCATATATTTACAAAAAATACCATTAATGAGTTATATGTTATTTTTCTCTTCAATCATCATCATCTTTGTATGAGCTTTTAAAACTCTGATTGATCTAAAATTTCAATAGGAATATATGTCAAAAGATTTATCATAAAACTTCAGTTTGATCCAACAATTTGATTGAAAGTTATACTTGATAACGCAAAACTGATCATCGAGTAATTTTTCATCAAATTTCAAAATTTTCCCCTCCTCCTTACATAAACCATATTAGTTATCTCACTAAGTCCTCATGAACATTCACTGTGCTTAAAACTATTTATTTTATTTTTTCTATCATTTTAGTTTTTTTATGAACTTATTACCATTTTAAGATAATATTATAAATTACTAACCAGGTTTACCCAAATGCTCTTCCATTTCATTCTTAACTCTTTTTACTTAATTTAAATTATTTTCTATTATTTTGTAAGTGTATATTTTTTTGTAGGGGTTTGTAAGTCAAGTGTAGATCTGTTGCAATTAGATGATGATGTATTATATGTAAATTATGTGGATAGCCTAACTATCCACGTAGATCAATGGGATAGATCTAGGGCTAGAAGGAGGTCCGGTCGCTCTAAGCAAAAAAATAATAGCTTAAAAAAGCCGTAACTTTTAACTCGATTGTTAAACCGATCGAGTTTAAATTTTTACAAGAGTTTTTAAAGGTTACTTTTTTTATAATAGCCCTTACAACCCTACATGAACCATCAGATATTTAGATATTAAAAACCTCACTCACTCAAAAGCGGGCTAATTTTATTATTTTCCTTTATCTTTTCTGGATTTCATACATTGCTTCCTATGATAGCGCAATCTATAGCATGGGGGATTGTTGGTGGTACTGAAATTCGGCAGCAAAAGAGCAGCGTCGTTTCCCTTTCAAGGAAGGCACGGTAGCAGGCGACTTGAAACTGTTTCTTTTTTAAAATGGTTAAGATCTTCTATGTATTGAGAGATTTGAAACATTAGCAAGGGTTTGATAAGAAACACATTAAAACGGTAACATTCTCACACACTTCTTATAGCAATATTACATGATATCATAATGACTGAAAAACATCTTACATTGCTTAATCAAACACAAGCTAGCTCGCTTATAAGCGCCCCTAGTTAAGGGAAACCTTTATTTAATAAAGTCACAAACAAAAGCTGGCTTAGCTAAAATCAATTCTGCTCCATCGTAATTAAGAGACCATGAGCACATCAACAAGCAACTTTGTCTCGCTAATTAGAAGTTATAAGCAGTAGTACTTGGCCTTGGTTCAAAATCATCCGAAGACAATTTTTTTCCTTTAAGCCCGACACCATCATCATAAACTGATAAGTTAGGTCCTGGTTCGAAGTCCTCCTGAAAAGATTTTTCTCCTTTAAGAGTAGCGTCGTCGTGGTAAACGGACACATTAGGCCTCGGCTCAACATCTTCAGCGAAGGATCTCTCTCCTTTAACTACACCATCATTGTAAAGGAAAAACTGAGTGTTTGGGTGGAAATCTTTCGAGAAGGACTTATCTTTTGCTGGTTTTATACCGTTGTCATAAGATGTAACAGTAGGCTGTGGGCCAAAATCCTTGACCAAATTATTCTTTTCATTGGACTCGGTTGTGTGGCAATCGGCTTTCTCATTGGAGACTGATGACAATGTGGTTTCGCGAATAAGGCCATGTATTGCTTCTGGCATGGGCTGATCTTTCATGACAGCTCTCCAATACTCTCCAGTGTCTTTTCTAGCACCGATCACGTTAGCAAACTGCTAAATCAGAAAATTTAAAAAAAAGTTAAAACATTATATTATAAGATTTTGATAGATAAAAGGACAGTACTGCGTGCATTTGTGTGCATGTGCACCCTCTATTCTATTTGTCATTGAAAAAAAAAAAAACATACCGAAAAGAGTGAGAAAAGAATGAAGAAAGTGTAGGAGGATTTCATGTTTTCTGTCTCAAATTAAACAGATCCTTCTAAAAGAGTTTGATGGTGTGGAGGTCGCTTGCATTCTCATTATATATAGGCAAATTATGAACAAGAAGAGACAAGAAAAACAGAAATAAGAAGGCTCGTGATTATGGTCGCTAATGACTCACGATTTATTTTTTATTTTATTTTTATTTTCATGAAAAGCATGTTAAAACTTGTGGTGTATATAAGAAAGAGACGCTTCATCATACTATGCAATTTGATAAAAAAAAAAAAAGATTGTAGTGAGAGATGATTGGTTACGATAGGCTCCACTCTGATATTCAAAATCCCTTTCGATAAAGATTGGTTTAGGAGGCAACTCATTTTCATCAATGTCGTGTTTTCTAGTACATAATTACCATGCCCTGTTCTTATAATCTGTTTTACTATTTGCTCTTCCAATCCTACTAGGTTATTTATAAGGTATTTTTTTTTTATAACTCGGAATGTTCAGGTTAACTTATGCGCAACATAACTAATTTTCAGGTCCACTGAATATCTTGTAAAGCCAGCAAACATGTAAGAAATCACAGAGTAACAAGTATGCATAAAAAATACCCAACTCAGATGCATGAAAAAAAAAAAAAAAAACAAGTCTCTTTTACTGTTAGGACACGAACTCAATTGCTATTTACAACGTTTTTCTTGTTTCTGAACGTTGTTTCGGGGAGCCTCCAATGTTACTCACCTAGGTAAGCGCAAATCCAACTTCATGTTACCGATTGAATTTTTTAATCATATATGCTGTTAATGATATTGATTTTGTTTTCCCATATTGATCTAACGTGTTAGAAAATTCCTCCGTATCAAATAAGATGGAATTAACATAAGTAATTACTTCCCAATATCGATGTGTATATGTGAACAACAGGTGTGATTGGATGCCAGTTTGGTGATTAAACTTGACAAGGATAGGTGATAAATTTGCTTCACATGAAAAATTGGGTAGTCTGGAGGAGAGGTACTTGAATTTAATTTGAATTACGCTTCACCAACTCCAGGTCTCCAACTATCCCGAGTTTAGAAACAACAAGCCTAATAACTTATAACATCCATATAAACTCAATATTTAGATAAACTTGAGTGCGTTCGATTATTACCTTATATTTTGTTATTTTAAAAAAAAATCCACAGTAAAAAAACAAAAATAATAATCCATCAATTATTATTCTAGACATCACAGAATAATTGGAACAGTGGCTGCCAAAATAGAAGTATGGCTGCATTCTAATTATTATGTACCAACTTTCCAACACAGGAAACTTGATCATCCACTAAGAGGGCCCTCGTTTGCTTACAGAGCTTATCATAACCAATCAAAAAACCTTACATTATTGTAAGGTTTATAATTGTTTTGTAAAATCTTTTTAATTAATACATAGTTTTGCTATATAAATTTTATTAGAGATATATAAAGTTATATTTGAAGTTTCTTAATTTCAAGTGTTGGATTGAAATAATTATATTATATATTCCTGGAGCTTTTATTGTCTAACAATTCGTGAATTTAAATCTTATTATTATTATTATTATTTTGTCATTTAAGGGATCTAATTAATATAAAAACATTTAAGAGAGCCTATATAAATATGAGTTTAGCGAATTGTTAGATTCATTATCTTCAAACTCAATCAAATACCAAGTTTATAATTTTTTTTTTACTATGAAGATTCTTAGAATTCATGATTACTTTGACGAGTGAGATATATTTTACTATGATAAATCAAAGATATTTTACTCACTTTTTATTATTTTCTCTTCAAAAAAAAGAGATAAGCTTGATGGGCAGTAAAAAGGGGATCAGGATATCACTCAAACATGTTCTTTTTTTTACCACTCCTTATGGTATACCTATTCTTAATATATTTCTCTAAAAAAATAATTGTATTTTCTCTGAACTCATGTTCATTTAAAAATTAGAAAGTCTTCAAATTTATAAAATAAAATTTTTTGTAGGTATTATATATTATCCACTAATCATCTTAATTAAAATAAATTTAAATTATTAGAATAAATTAACTTATTATCCAAGATATAACTTAAATCTATTGGATAAGTTCGAACTTCATCAATAATGGATTGGAAAAAATTAGCAACAAATAATTTTTTTTTATGTCCGGTAGAACAATGGACACAAAATCATGTCCTTGGCCCATCATATTATCCGGTACTTTATTCTCCCAATTATCATGATTCATGTCATTATCTTCCTTTGCCAAGTGGATTTTTGGAGTGCATCGCCATCGATAGAGGTAGAAAGCTTAACAAGTGATGTTACGATATGGATGAAGAAATAGAAAAACTTCACCCTGAAACAGATTTGTTTTTGCTGAATTCCGAGACTAAGTTGTTCCTTAAAAATAAGTTTTTGTAAAATGAGATACACTTCAATATTTAGTTGGTATTTTAATTTAGTTGATAAAGTGATCAACTTGTAGAGAAACTCTATGCAATCTCTATTCTGTGTTGCTGAGATAAATTATTTTTCTCTCGCTAAATCTTAAAATATATAGCTTACATCAAAAAATATTTGAAAAATATCTAAAGCGCTTCATCATAAAGGGTAACACTTTTCATTGTGATAGCTCTAACTAGGGATTTTAGTTTGGAAGAGCCAGATTAGAGAATGTTTTAGGGGAGTAAAATTTAAGTTTTTTATTTTATTTTCAGAAAAAAAATCTAATTTATTGAAGAAGGATAGCTGAAAAAATTTCCTTGAAGGGATTGGAGGCCTGCCAGCCTCCTCTTAATTTCATTCTTGGTCATAACTTGTATAACTCAACATGTTGGTAGCTCGAAAAATAAAAGAATTAACACGGAAGCTTAACTAGTATGAGGAGTATAGCTTAATTGGTTAGATATTGAGTTTGTTTTCTAGAGATCACTAGTTCGAATGCCACAAACCTCAAAGTCACTAGAGATTTATATAGTTATTAATTTCAGGGTCTTAGACGATTAATCGATGTGCGTGTAAGTTGATCCGGATACTCACGATTACCAAAAACAAAAAAGAATCAACACGGTAAATAGTAAAAAATAAAAAAACAAATAACAAAGAGAAGAGAGTGAAAGATGAGCTTGTTGAATTTTAAAAATCAATCAATTGAGTTACATGATAACTCAATTGGGATGGAAAAAATCAGTCCAAGATAGTTCGATGAGATTGAGAGATTCAGCTTGGTTAGGAAGCTCAAACTTTTTTTTTTGTCGTCAGGTATAATTTCTGCTTAATCATCTGTGATAAACAAAAGTGATTAGAAATTGTTAGAAGCAGTATTTTATTATCTTAAAAGGAATTGAAATGTTATTGATACAAATCAAACACCTAACCCCTTTTACAAGAATGAAAGCTAAGACCTCAAATAAATCTCAATCAAACAAAGTATATACTATTACCAGTTAATTAGCTTGCGCTTCGCAATGGACCAAATTAATTTTTTAAATTTAAAAAAATATTATTATAAGTGTGAAATTTTTTTGATTGTGTTCTAAACAACTCAATTTTGAAACCTTGCAACTTAATTTTTTACTTAACTTGAGTTTTCAACTAAACTGCATAGGGGATAACCCGAATTAAATCAATTAATTTTATGGGTCCAAATACAATCTTAATAATTGTTAAAAACACGATTTAACTTTTTAAAAAACTTCAAGAGAATAATTTTTTTAAAAAATATTGAGGCAATGATAGATTGGAACAATCTTAGTCCCCAGCGACCCATGTAATGGACTTTATTGAGTTTAATAACTTTTTTTATAATATTTTTTTAATTATACGATAAAAATATATTGTCACAAAATTGAGCATTAACCTAAAAATAAACACTCATTTGAGACAATGATAATACTATAAAAAAAACAAAAATAAATCATGCAATTTATTTTTTAACCAACCAAATATTGGAGGATAAAATTGAGGAAAAAAATTAAAAACAATTAAAGGACAAAAAAAAAGAGCATATCCGATAGTAGGTGAACTCGTCAAATCTATGAATTGAGTAACCCGAGCTAGTACACCAAACTTATGAACCGAGTTATGGACTCCGGTGGGATTGCAATTTGGTTTTTTCAAAAATATTTTTTATTTCACTATATGATAACAAAAATAGATTATCACAAAATCGAACATTAACCCTATGTTAAGATGTTAAAAAATAATTAAAAAAAAGAAATTTTTTTGACTTATGAGGCTCACGAATCAGGTCAACCAGCTAAACATATGAACATATCTATAGACTTTATAAAGTTTAATAACATGAATTTTATTTGAAACTATTTTTTTTACTATATGAAAAAAAATAGAAGAAAAAAAGAGAGTCAAGTTTGATATAAAAAAAAGAAGAGAAAAGACACCTCACTAAACCCATAAATCGAGTTTTTCTTAAATAAAAATAAAATTAAAAAAATTAAAAGACAAATATCGAGTATTTAATATCGCAATACGAGTCATTTATTTGGTTGTGTTAAATGAATTTATTTATTAAATTCAATTTGAAATAAAAATCAACACACAAATAAGATTTATTGAATAAAATAAAAAGATAAAACATACCATGCAAGGATGACCATAAAAAATATTATAAGAAATAAATATTTTTTATTTATAGAAATAAATTGAATATATATATATATATATATAAAAGATTAAAAAATACAAATGAATTATACTAATCTCTTTAAAATTAAACATATCCAATATAATTAAAACATAATCACTATCTAAAAAAAATAAGCAAAAAAAATTAATCTCAAGAACTAAAAAACAAACTTAAAAATTATTTAAAAAAATATAAAAATAATTTTAAATTAAAAAAAAGAAAAAAAAAAAAGAACAAGCCAAGCGCCTAGCCTATTATATATAATTATGTTCTGATAATTGTTTTAGATTTCTTCAACTAATTTGCAAAAGTGACCACAGGAGAACGTGATTTCTGTACTATCTCAATTCCATTTAACCATTTGATGAAGTTGACAACCTCAAACAGATAGGCATCTGTGACTGCAAAACAAAGCTGTGATTCACTTGAATGTGGAGGTAACTAGCTATTCACGGATGTCAATAAAGCAGTACGATGATAAATATAACAAGATTTATATTTTCATATAATAAAACTTATTATTTGATCAATCAATTACAAGTCTCCCTTGCTTTAATTAGCGAATGAAACTATGTTTCCAGCCAAAACTCTGGCTGCAGAAAAAAAAAATAACAGATTCAGTCAGATGGGTGTAACTGGGCCATATGAACTTCGCCTTTTCGTGGAATATTTCATTTTTTTTTAAAAGTTATTACATGATATTATCAACCTTTTTCAAGAACAAGTCTCACTTGGTTGGCCCAATGAAACTAACTTTCCCGCCAAAATTCTGGTTATAGGCTCTTTCTTTGACAGCGCCCGCCATTTAGAATTGGTCACCTGTCACCGTTTCCCAACCTCAACATCATCCATAAGTAAAACTTAATCAATTATAGTTGATTTTTAAGATTCTTATTTATTCTCTTTTCTCGATAACTCATAATCATCGTCAGTCTGTATCTGATCTTGAACGTGATAAAATTTTAGGAGCTGAATAAAGTTGATACTTCATGATTCCGAGGCCATTTTGGTTTAGTCTTGAAGCATAATAGACATGTAAATATTGCTTCCTGTATATATGGTAGACAACAGAGCAATTTTTTGGAGTCACTTCTGAGTCTGATCAACAATTGCATTGAAAAGCCACCGAGTCCTACAGAGATCACCGCTGTCCTCCCTGGTCCCAAACAAGCAAAGAAGGATCGAGACACCATCAATTCAGTAGAAGCTGTCAATTTAAAATTGGGGGTGGTTGCTTTTTTTTTTTTTACAAAAAGAAAATTCATTTTCAACCAAAAAGATAGAAAAAAAATACTTAATTAAAACTCTTCTCATCATATAAAATTATTTGGAACAAAAATCTACTATTTTTGTGGCTAGAATAGTTGTAACGAAAACTTTCTCTTTATAGTTTGGAATCCGGCGATCCCCTCTCTTTTCTCTCATCCAAAAAGAACTGAAAATACAGTTTGGTATCAAAATTAATTCTTTTAAAATTAGAGGGGCCGGTCACCTTATACCTGAAAAGATAAGGGACTTAAATGTATTTTTCAAACAAAATTGAAAACACCACCTTATTTACCAATGTTTATCATTTAAGTCTTTTAATTTTCAATTCAATCATATCTTAAAAAAAAAAGCGATGGGGTTCTAATTTGAGCTAAAAAGGGTTTAATTATGCAAAATAAAAGTTTGAATATCAAATTGAAAATTAAAAAAAATCATTGCTCAAATCCACAATAATATATAAGATAGTGAACAATGATTTATTGAATAGTGAAAAGCCAGTACATTTTAACTTTATAGTTGATACTTAATTTCTTCCAAATAAACATTTGCATAGTGTTGGCAATTCACCGGGCTATAATATGCATAGACAAAATATATATAAAAATAAAAAATAAATGGAAGTTATTGAATAATGATGAGTTTCAAAATCTAAGATGCTTAGAAATAAGATTAATATGTTGGATAACTGATTAATCTCTTAGTTCAAATAATATGATATATTTTTCATGTCTGAGGTGTTTGATGACTTGATATAGAAAGCACATGTGGTACCTGGTAAGTCAATATGATTGATAGTTGATACATGCAAAATGTTTTTTTTTATGGATGTGAGGACTTTTCGATATTTAATTCAATAAATTTATAAAAAGAGAAAGTGTAATGATATTTTAGAAAGATAGATTCTGAAAATATATACAATGAAAATGTTAAGAATAAAGAGATTTTGAACTTTGAGTTTAAATGAGTCATTGTATATTTATAGTCCATTAGTTTTTTTTTTTAATTTTTGAAGAGGAAGAGCTAGAGTGTAATTTTATTTTTGGAGAGGAAGGGCTAAAGTGTAATTTTATTTTTGTGATATTTTAAGTTGTATTTTATTTAAAATAATATGTATTGAATTATTATATATTACTTAAAAAAAAAACCGTGCACGTTCCAGAAAAAATCCCAAAAAAATACAGGGCTCCGAGTCTCTGACATTAAAGATAAAAAAATAGATATAGACCGTTGTCTAGAGCCGATCACATTGGTCGGGTATGGTAGTCTTTTATGGACAAATTATTGCTATTGATGGACAAGGTCCGGTCTCCTTTATAAGAAAATTATTGCTATTGATGGACAAAGAAGGAAATATCATGATTAAGAAAGATTGGACAGCCATGTTGTTTCATATGCACATGGAGTTTCAATTATATGCATTCGATGAACGCGTGGCTATGTTTTCTTTTTAAATCAGATGTCGTATTTCCTTTATTATA
>Ga0325410_1008363_pt1 | contig 11216 bp, 15 predicted proteins | sample PopdelMetagenome_16_FD_206182 | JGI IMG/M metagenome (GOLD analysis project Ga0325410, IMG submission 206182) | Populus deltoides microbial communities from Bellville, Georgia, United States - Xylem-PdIQD-R3 | ecosystem: Host-associated > Plants > Phyllosphere > Stem > Wood/Secondary xylem...
CGAAACAATGAAGTTTGAGAAAACCTCAATTGTTTTTAGTACAGTAGTTAATTTGTAATTAAATTAAAAACCTTGTCTCGTACAAATATGCCAAAAAAATCAAATCAAGAAGATAAAAAAGTCTAAGGACTAATTTGTTAAAAAAAAGGAAGAGCATGAAATCAAAAGTGAAAAAAATCCAAGGACCAATTAAATAAAAAAGTAGCTTGTTAGGAAAAGGTCATTGGACATGTGATATGACAAAGGCATTGTTATTAAAAAGATGTTCGAGAATATAACAGTTATATTTTAAAGTAATTTTTATTTAAAAATATATTAAAATAATATATTTTTTTAAAATTATTTTTAATATTAACATATCTAAATAATAAAAAAATATCAAAAAAATATTAATTAAAAATAAAAAATAAAAATAATTTTTTTTTCAAAAATACTTTTTAATTATAGTGCCAAATACTGAATCGATGAATAAAATATGCAAGCAGTGTTTGTGTTCGGTTGCTTTTTTAAATTTAAATTTTGTTTTAGATTTAATTTATTTTTTATATATACTTTTGAACTAATAAAAAATATTTTAAAATAAAAAATAATTTAAAAAACTTTACCCATCAAACGAGTTATCAGTAGCCAGCTGAATCTCGGCCATGTCTATATGCCATGCCGAAGTCTAAAATCCAAATGGTCGGTCAGAGATGATGTCAATGGCACCATTCAGGTCTATCTTAAACTAAAGTTTTTGGTGGATGGGTTTACTATAAATAGATAGAGACACCCACACTGAAATATGGCCGCCACAGTGGTATCCTTGGCCACTTCACTTACTGCTGCTGTTGTCCCTTCATCTTTCTCATCTTCCTCGTCCTTCGTTTTCACCAAGTTGTGGTCGACACCTTGTCTTAGAATCACTTTTTCAGTCTCACCCTTTTCTTATTCCAGAGGAGGCGGCAAACTCATGGCTCACTCTTTAGCTCGTGCTACTCTTGGTCTTACCCAGCCTGCTAACATCGATGCCCCTAAGGTTTTTTTTCTGCCCCCTCCCTCTCATTTTTCCTTAAAAGAATTTACCCCAACGTTTTGTCTCTTTGTTTTTTGTGGTTAGATCATGACGATTGTTGATTTCTTATGATGGTTTTATATTCGTAAAGCTAATCACAGATTTGCGTGTGTTCTGGGGGTTGAATTTTGTAGATTCTTCTTTAATTTTTATTAATGGGTTTTCGTTTTCAAAGCCAGCTATAGATTTGAATGTCTTTTATGAGTAACAATAATTGCACTGGCTTGTGGTTTTGCTTTTGTATGCATGAAGTTGTGTTTTCGATTGGTTATCAAGGGTTAAAATTCTAATTGAACTTTTTTTTTGTTGACGGGGTTTTAGTTTTTGCTTTCAAACCTTATTGGTGTTGTATTTCCGTCTGTGATTTATGGCTTGAAGTTGTGCTAAATGTATGTGACCTCATTGATTTAGTTTTATATGGATCAGCATTGTACTGGGATGTCTTTTTGTTATGTTTACCTTCTGAAATGTGCTTTGATAAAATATTAATGGGTGAAGTTTGTGATTATTTGCATTTTGACTGTTATCTATTGGGCACTGAAGAGGTGGATGATGTATTTCTGTAATCTTTGACAGATTGCTATCTCTGCAAAAGAGATTGATGTGGCAGAATGGAAAGGAGATATCCTTGCTGTTGGTGTTACAGAGAAAGATATGACCAAGGATGACAGCAAGAGGTTTGAGAACTCTCTTTTGAAAAAGCTAGATGCCAAGCTGGGTGGTCACTTAAGTGAAGCCTCTTCCGAGGAGGATTTCACAGGAAAACCTGGCCAGTCATTGGTTCTTAGACTTCCAGGTCTTGGTTCCAAAAGAATCGGCTTGATTGGGCTTGGACAGTCTGCTACAAACACATATGCTTTTCGCAATTTTGGTGAGGCCATTGCAGCTGCTGCAAAGACTGCTCAAGCCTGTAATGTTGGCATTGTGCTTGCCTCAACTGGAAGCACCGCAAATGAATCAAAACTTAATACTGCTTCAGCGATAGCATCTGGTACTAATATTGAGAACTAATAGCATTGTGACAATTGTTTGCATTAACAGTTGGAAATACTTTATGTTGAATGGTTTAAAATGTGACAGGGACTGTGCTGGGGACATATGAAGATACTAGGTATAAGTCAGATTCAAAGAAACCTGTGCTTAAATCTGTGGATATTCTTGGTTTTGGAACTGGACCTGAGCTAGAGAAGAAACTCAAATATGCTGAAGATGTTTCTTCTGCTATAATTTTTGGAAAAGAACTTGTCAATTCACCAGCCAATGTACTCACCCCTGGTTCGTAATAGCTTCATTCCCCTCAAGGCTTACGGGCACAATGCACCAATTACAATTACCACCTGACTGCTTCCTGTGTTTGAACTAATGTTTTGATGGGCCAAATTTCATTTTCCCATCCCAATACATAGATATGCGTCCATACATGTGTCTGATCACAGCTTTAATTGTCTGCAATGATTTCTATGTTTCAGCGGTACTGGCGGAAGAAGCTACAAAGATTGCTTCCACGCACAGCGATGTTCTTTCAGCTACCATCTTGAATGCAGAGCAGTGCAAAGAGTTGAAAATGGGATCCTATCTGGGTGTTGCTGCAGCTTCTGCTAATCCTCCTCATTTCATCCATTTGTGTTATAAGCCTCCAAGTGGACCTATTAAAGCCAAGCTGGCATTAGTTGGAAAAGGATTGACTTTTGACAGGTGATTGATTATATACATTTGCCAGTTCTAAAAACATCTGTGGGGATAAGGTGTGCTTTTGGATGTTCAATGTGTGCGTAATGTAACATCATTTGGATGTCTTTCATGTAACTGCAAGTCTTGTTCATGCCCTGTCAAGGAGGAGGTCATGCAGCTGACTACTCTGTCAGCATGTGTTTTTCCCTTTTATTGGATGTGGTGCTTCTATTCTTTTATGCTTTCCATTTTTCAGATGTCAGTAGGGGTTCTTAAAAGCTGTGTCTTTTATGTTTTCAGTGGTGGCTACAACATCAAGACAGGACCTGGCTGTTTCATTGAGCTCATGAAATTTGATATGGGAGGTTCAGCAGCAGTTTTAGGTGCAGCAAAAGCCATCGGTCAAGTTAAACCTCCTGGAGTTGAGGTAAGCCTCCCGTGCTGTCCTTGTTCTCATAGTCATTGCTAAAACCAGGTCCCTATCAATCTACTTAGGTCTTGTTTTCTCCCTGTCCCTTATTCTACCATTCTTGTGCAATTACATGCATTTTTTTTTCAAGTTTAAATGCCCTCGAGACTTAGCAGAAATTTTGTTATGCAGGTCCATTTCATCGTTGCAGCTTGTGAGAATATGATTAGTGGAACTGGTATGAGGCCAGGAGATATACTTACAGCCTCAAATGGAAAGACGATTGAGGTATGGCTTTGTCATCCTGCAGGGAAAAAGACGTGAAAAAAAAACAAGGCCTTTTTTTTTTATATACGATTAAAGTGCTGTGGTTTGCATGGATTAGACATGCATTTAGGAGTCTGCTTGTCAGTACTCCCCCCCACAACCATCACCACCCAACAGTTGTAACCTCGCTATTGCTATCTATGCATCATGAAAGTTGTAATAATTTAATCAAGACATTTTGTTAAAAAGCAAGTCCTGCTTATTTTCTGTTAGTCATTGTTGAGTCGAGATAGCAATAATTCAGGTTTGAGTTAATTGAATTAGGCATGTCCAAATCCCCAGTCTGTTTTATCATATGGACCATATGCTTCTTTCTCTTGCATCAACAGAAAAGTTTAGCTGTGACTTGTTGTTTGTGTCAGGCAGCTTTGGCATGTCTGTTAATTGAAAACATTCCTGTTTGGTTTTCTTGTCCTATTGTCATTGACTCCTTTAGTGATGCCTTTTGTTGTCTGTAAGTTTTTTCTGATGTATTTAGTTTCTTATTGTCAATGCATAAGAAAGGAACAATAAAAGAAAAAAAAATAAAAGCATCGCAAGAGAGATGAGCTCCTTTACTATTGTTGTAATTAAGTAGTTTAACTATGAGGCAAAGTGAACTATGTTCAAAAGGATTTAGAATCTCTTCTGTCCTTCATATCTTTCAAGGGTTGGATAACATTATTTAATTTCTTCAACTAGATATGTAATCTCTTGCTGGATAATTCCATTGCAGGTCAATAACACTGATGCTGAAGGCAGGCTTACACTTGCAGATGCTTTAGTTTATGCCTGTAACCAGGGTGCAGAAAAGGTATCATTTAAACATAGTATTGTGACAAATCAGATAGAAATTTTGTATGCCTTGGAATGACCATGTTAAAATATATGTTTACTGGGTAGAAGTTGTTGATTTTAGTTGCTCCATAAGTTGGAACTTTTTGTACCTTGATATTTGATCAGCAATGAAAATAGTAGTTGTATGACCTCACATTATCATCTCTTAAGTTAACATGGTAAGGATGCTGCATGCTGATAGTTATATAATCGTTTGGTTGGAATTTAGAATGCTGCTTAATATTTTCAATTATTTTGTAGATAATTGACTTGGCAACGCTAACAGGAGCCTGCGTGGTTGCTCTTGGGCCCTCAATTGCAGGTACACTTACATTCATGTTTCTGCAGGGTTGTGCTGAAATGCAAGTTTTCAAACACATTTTCATTAATCATGCCGGGAAGTCTGATTTTGGTGGGGATCTATTTTTAAGAATTTCTTTCCCCATTTTTGTTTTCTATGGTTGAGGGAGGGGGGTGGTGGGGGTTGCAGAAAAGCAAGTTTTTGACAGCTGAACAAAGACGCACAGATGCCAAGAGGTTTTTATGCTCTTAAGAATTTCTGAAAGGTTCAAATGAGGTCTATCACCAGCTAAAGATGTCACCATGCTTTGGGTGTGTTTGCAGTGTTTAGAACACTGTTTACAACTTCTAAACTCATGTCTTCAAGTGTCTCAAAGAAATTATCGTGTTGGCTTATTAAACTTGGTATTTGTTGTAACTTGTAGAATTGACACTTTCTCAAGGCTTGGTTTGATTACTCAATTGCCTGCTGTTTAATAGATGAAAAACCTTTTTTTATGCAGGTGTTTTTACACCCAGTGATGAGTTAGCAAATGAGGTATTTGCAGCAGCAGAAGCCAGCGGAGAGAAACTTTGGAGGATGCCGATGGAGGAAAGTTACTGGGAGTCCATGAAGTCAGGAGTAGCTGATATGGTAAACACTGGTGGCCGTCAGGGTGGGGCTATCACTGCAGCTCTGTTTTTGAAACAGGTGTGTGACCATTGCAATCTGTGCCTATTCTCATAGTTGTGTTCCTATTTCCATGTCTGCTCTTCACAATGAGATTACCCATTTAGATGGACATGCAAAGCAGTGTCCAGGTTGGTATGCAACCATGCGTAGAGCTCAGCTACTTGGAAGAGTTTCCATTATTTTCTACAGCAACTATATTCCTATGCATTTAGAAGAGTTGGATTTGGGCACCTCAAAATGAAGTGTTTGGGTAATGTACCAAACAGTAAGAGGTTTCTCAAAGTTTTCCTGTATGCATGCTGTCATCCAGAACGAATGCTGGCTGTTTTTGGACAGAGACACCATCCACTGTCCACATGTTTTGGCAGGGAATGTTGTCTACCAATCTTTGGATGGAGAACCGATGAGAGGGGGAAAGGGGAAAACTTGATAATTTACTGGTCATAAGCGCTTGTTTCTTGGCACCATATGATCTCACATCCAAGGAAATCCTGAAAATTTATCTTTGATAATGCAGTTTGTTGATGAGAAGGTTCAATGGATGCACATTGACATGGCTGGCCCTGTCTGGAACGAGAAGAAGCGCACTGCAACAGGATTTGGCATCCAAACCCTTGTGGAGTGGGTCCAGCAACACTCTTCTTAGATATCAAAAGAGGAGAAAAGGAGGCTTTGTATGCTGTTTTGGTGGTACGGTACTGTGAGTCATATGAATAAAAAAGGATATTGGAAATGTAATGGAATTGCCTAGAGGCATGGCTTGGTTTTACCCCATGACTGTAAATCATAGTTCCTGGTTTTTGAACTTGATAAAAAGCATCAGCAGCTGCAATTGGCATCCATTAGTTTGTAATCTTCTCATCCATGAGTTGTGCATGCACAATTCGCGCAAGAATTTAATCCAAATCTTATGTCATCCCTAATCAGTTAAATTGAGGTTCTTAGCAAGGTTTTGAAGGTTGGATTCCAATTATACAGGGTAGAGACAACCTCTGTTCTTGAGCTTGTTAGCCAATCTACTTCATCAATTGCAATCATAAAAATATGAGGTTTATTTGACTATAACACAAGGCCACCATTAGTATTATGAGAGGTCATACCAAACTTATTAAATCCAATTTAGCACAAGGTTCAATTCAAGAGTTAAATTAGCACAAGGTTCAATTCACGAGTTAAATAGATTAAATTAAGTCAATATTTAAAATATTATTTTAAAGAATTTTTAGATTATAAGTTAATCAAGATTAACTTTGTTGAATAATCTCTCAAGACTGGTTTCATTCAAATTAACGTTTTGATAATCTCTCTCCTTGACTTTTATAAATAGCACTAAAGCATACCCATGCCTATTATATCGAGAGTCTAATTCGGTAATTTGGTGAATATTTATTATAGACCGCATGATTGAAAAACAAATCAAAATGGACCGCGCGATCTATAAAGAAAACAAAAATACAATCCTTCAATTTTCATAAAATCCAAAAAATAAAAAATAAATAAAAAAATCGGGGAATTTTGCATCGATGTCTTTAAAGTTGGAAGGTGTTTTTAACTTCCACTGTTCCACTTCCTGCTTTAATTAAACATTTTGGATACTTTAATATGATAAATTATATCATATTTTTATTTTTTTAAGCAAGATTAAAAAATTATCTGCTTCATCTCTATGATTTATAATTTCTTTTTTAATATTCCTGTTATAGTTTAATAAAATCTCAATAATATCCTTAACACTAACAATAATTATAGCAAACGTACTCTTTTTAGCTTTTTTTTCTTCATATATATATATATTTATTTTTTCTCCTATTTTTGACTTGAAAAAACACTGCAAATGTGATAATATAGTGTTAAATCTACATAATTATCAAACTTAATTGTAGATATGAATTGTAGGTTTATGGATTAAGCGTTGTCTATTTTAAAACAATATTTTTTTTAAAAAAAACATCAAATTACATTGTTTTAAATAAAATTTAAAAAATCTGAAATGATTTTATTTTTTTAAAAATAATTTAAAAGAAAATTAATAAAATCGGGTCTCATCTAAATTTTGCTAAATCTAATTATTGATCTAATCTGGCTAAATCTAATTATTTATCTACCCTGTGGTTCAAGTAATGAATTGATATATGTCTCTATCAACTTTTAAAGAAGTTGAATAAAAAAAAATTGGCAGCATTTGTTCAACGCAGAAAGAAACAATTACTTTCTTACAGTCCACACTTTTTAAGAATAATAATAATTTATTACAACATTCGCAGTCTGTACGTGTTTCTCTGTTCTCTACTTTCACATTTGCACAGCGAAAAAGGTAGGTAACCCCAAATCCAAAAAGAATATACTGCACAGTACAGCTGCACTGAATCCAATTAATAAGACAAACCTACACAGCCTGAGCTTGTTGACAAGCATGGTACACCATTGCTTATTAGCTCTTTTTGGTAAATTTCATGACCAACAACCAACCATGTAATCATTTGTTGAAGTAGAAGAAAAACAAATACTACAAAAAAGGAGAGCTGGTTTATATTTCATGAAAAAAGGAAAAAAAATGAGTGTTTCCTTGACGGTGATGACCTTTAATCTTCATGATGATCAGGCTGAAGATAGTCCAAATTCATGGGAGAAGAGGAAGGATTTGTGTATTAGTGTCGTCACTAGTTATTCTCCTATGATTCTTTGTACTCAACAAGGTTTGTTGCTCTTTTTTTACACGTGCGCTTGTGTGTGAAATTGTTTCTGGTTGTGTTTTCCTTGCAAAGGATGATCTGGGTGTCTTTTTATTTCTGTTTTGGAGATGGGTTTTGGTTCCTTTGAGTTGTAGTTGAGTTTTTTATAGGGGATTTTTGTTCAATGCCTATGTGGGTTGTTTATTGTAGTGTTTCCTTCACCTTGTTGATCTTATTGTCTTTCTTTTGGGATTTGAATGGTTTCTATTGGTATCTCTTATTGTTTATTTCTACCTTTTATTTTGTGTATGGATTCAGGTGTGAAAACACAGTTGGATTATCTTCAGCAGTGCTTGCCAGGTAACTTTTTTCCGATGGTTTTATCATTTGGCTTCATACCTTATGCAGTAAAACGTAGCTGACAAGCTGTTTGCACAATCTTTTCTCAACCAATGGTGCTGCTATGTCACTTGATGCATTTTATCTGCTATTGTAGCCGACACATTCATTGGAAATTCTTAATACCATTTGAAGCTATTCAATCTCCCTATGGCAGCAAATTGACTAGTGTCACTGGGTTCTGTGACATTTATGAAGGCCATATGATTAAAATCGGTCCATATTCCTGCGGTATTAGCGTTTTGCTGGATAGATAAAATGTTGAACTGCCAAACTCTTGCAAATCTTATAATTTTGGTTTCCTAAATAGAACCATGATCCTGAGGGTTTATGCAGGACCATCACCAATATATAAAATATGGAAGGGATAAATCCCAACATACTTGTGTTTCTATTTTCTGCTGTTATATTTTTCAATGTTTCTGCTCTTGATAGTATTGTGTTTTGGCATTCAAATGTATGCAGCGGTCAAACTCGTTTTTAGCTAACCAGAAACTAGGCTTATATTTGGGTTGATTGTTTATATCTGTTAGGTTATGGTCAATTTGGAATATCAAGAAAAGGATCTCAAGACAGCCTAGATGAACACTGTAGTATCTTCTATGACAAGGAAAAAGTAAGAAATGACTTGCTCTTCATTCTGGTTGAGATTTCCAATTCTGTTTAACGGAGATATTGATGGGATTTGGCCACTCTTCATGTGCTCTTGTCTTATTAAATGAAGGTAGAGCTGCTAGAAGATGGAACATTTTGGCTATCAGAGTCGCCTTCTGTCCCAGGAAGCATGTCATGGGGTGCTGCAGTTCCATGTATTGCAACGTGGGCTATATCCTTTCCAACACTAGTCTTGTCAATTTTGTGGCCAAGTCCCTTTTTTTATTTGGATTTTTGGAGGTGTCTTCTTCCATGTTTCTTTGACATGATGTCACACATTCCAATTGAAAGGGATTGAGCCCCCAGGCTTTTCATTGCAGATAGTGAATACAAACATGGATGAGTTTAGTCCTCGTGCACGTAGACGAAGTGCTTTACTCACATGGCAACACATTGCATCCTTACCTCCTAGCTTACCAGTTTTGTATTGTGGAGGATTTAACACACACAAAGAATCGACTACAGGACGTTTTCTTCTTGGGAGATCAAGGTATCTTCATTACATAGACACCTGGGTTTTTTAAGTTGTAATTTTCTCGTGTTAGGTTATTGCTTGATATCAATATGAAGAACCCACAGCCATGTTTCAAGTTTGAAACTGCCCTTCTTATAGATACCAATAATACTAATCAATTAGCTGAACCAAAGAAATATTTCTTTTTTTCTTTTCCTAGAATAGGATGCTTGTGCTTACAAAACTGTCATATGACTTCTTTTCTGAAAATGAAGGATTAAGACCTTTCACAGGTCCTTTCTAGACCTTGCCTTTTTTGTACAGACTGGGATCGATTACCTAATGTTCATTTCATTGTATATATAATATGAATGATAATCTCAATTCAGCCCCTTCAGTTCTAACATTTTTCTTAGATAATAGGTGGTGTTGTAATATTAGTTGATTCTTTTGAGAGAATAATATAAATTATATTTTAGAGTCTATTTTAACAATTTAAATTTTAGAATGAAATGGTTCGTGTAAGAGTTTTATTGACCAAAATGATTACAAGTTTAAATCTTTCCATAATGATGGGTTAAAAGTTTGTTGTATCTTGGTCTGTAGTAGTACAGTTGATGAAATGGCTAGTTTAAGAATTGAGGCTTCCATTACCAAGTTATTTCCTTTTATCTTGTGAAGCGCTGCTTAAGGATATATGAGCATTTCACTTTCATTCTTAGTGATTGTTTAAGGGATTGATTCAGTAGTAAAAAAAGAAAAAGAAAAAGAGGGGTTGATTCAGTTGTCTGCTACTGGCTTTTCCTCTGCAGCGAGCATGGTGTAGTGGGAGATATGAGGGATACATGGCCCAATGCCCAAGTGAGGAAAAATGTTTCCCTCGTACACACTTTCCATGATTTCAAAGGTATCGTTTTTCCATTCTGTAATGATAATTCATTATGAATCCCGTCAAAACTCAATTATTTAGTATTGTCAGGTGACAAGCAAGGAGCCCTTGAGTTCTTCAAGTTAATCTTGAGGGCACTCTGCCTCTGCTGGGACCGCCAAACACAGGATCTGCACGTAGATTGGATTCTTTTCAGAGGTAGATCTTTGATTCCTGTCCTGTGCGAAGTGGTGAATAATAATATCAACGGGCGCTATCCATCCTCACACTACCCTATATTTGCCGAGTTTATGCTTCCTCGTTCCGTGAGACTGCTTGAGCCACCTCTTACTGCAGAAGAAAACCCGCTTGCTGTCTGATTTGAAGTTGATCCTTCCCTCCTCTCCCCTTCTTGTTCTTTCCCATTAAACAGTAAGAGTATCAACTGTCATTCATTGGTTTCAGTGAGAATTTAGGTATCTATATATTTCAAGCACAACATTCTTTTTTTGGGCTATACAAGGATATTCCACTGATTTACTCTTGATTGTATCCAAAAGCCACTGTAGTTTTTTCATACAGGATAAATTATTGACAGCCCTTTACGTTGAGCTGCTACTTTCTCAGCATTGGCCATTCCAAGGATAAATGATGTTGAATCTCTCGAAAGTTGAAGTTGTGAAAACGGAGACCAGGGAAACATGGAGCTTAGAATCAGGGAGACATTTATTTGAAATTTTCCCTCGGATTGTACACTACGCAGTGAAAGGAGGATTACTGATTTTCAGCTAAACATAACAAATGAGCAGCAATGAATGTTTGGAGAAGCAAATCATCTTTCATGTGCTGTACAATCCGAGGGGAAATTTCGGACAAATGGCCCATTGTTAATAAATCAGAAATCCATCAGTTAATTAAT
>Ga0325410_1008365_pt1 | contig 11215 bp, 4 predicted proteins | sample PopdelMetagenome_16_FD_206182 | JGI IMG/M metagenome (GOLD analysis project Ga0325410, IMG submission 206182) | Populus deltoides microbial communities from Bellville, Georgia, United States - Xylem-PdIQD-R3 | ecosystem: Host-associated > Plants > Phyllosphere > Stem > Wood/Secondary xylem...
AATTAAGTGATGGGTCATCCAATACACAGAACAGGGGCTCAGAACATAAAACATTTCTTACTTTCTGCTGACTTGCAATAGGAAATACGAGTTTCACTCAACCAGACAGCTGACTACATGTGCGTTAGATTTAGTTAGACCACTGGAAATGCTAACATAATTGGAAATATCCAATTCTTTCACAGTTCATTGTTCTGTCTCATGGGCTACGTAGTTTTAGTGAAAAATCTTTGGTTGCAACAGTCTGTCAAGAGAGCACAATCATCTGCATGGCTGGAAGTGAGAAAAATATCTGCCAACATAAACAATCTTGATAATATTTCCAAAATCGTTTCCCACTTGGAAGAGTATTGAGAGCAATATCTCATGCTGCTCTCTTTTTTTTGTCATCACATCTCCCATCCTTATAATGTAACCTCTTTAGGAGAACTAGCCCCGGCAGAGAATGCCGTCAACCCTTTCCAATTGACCTATGAACTTTCATCCAACCCATACATCTGACATGAACTAGATCCTTTTCTACCCCAGTGAGGATATAATAACACAATATCTTCGAGAGCAAATGAAGCACTTGCTACTAATGTCATTCAAGAATCTTTTTTTAACTCGGAAAAGAATTGCTAAACTGTTCAACATGGAAATACATCTACACTTAAATGTATATGCACTAATTCCAAAGTCATATTTTTCCAGAAAGAAGAAATAAACTTTTTGATGATTTCAGAAAAATATATTTCTGGGGAATCAACATTATTCATTTTGACAAAGAAATGAATGCTTGAGAACATTTATTTGTGTCTCCAAATGCAACTGGATCTGTAATATTGCACTTCAAAATCCCCTTCACAAGAGCAAGAGAACTGGTGCGGTGCACAAATGTATTCAAAATCAGAGAGCAGGACTTACAAGTATTGCAAGTTCTTAAGCAGGCCAAGCTGTGGAACAAGCTGACCAGATAAAGCAGCATTTCCAAGATCACTGTGCAATTAAGAAGAAATATCACAGCCCGTATTCCTCAGGAATGCTTAAGTAAGCTAATACGTTTGTAACAAGTTACATCATAAGCTTGTTCTTGAGGAACACCAAAAGGGCAAGAAGCTTACACTCTTATAACGCTATTATCATTGTTACAGGTGACATGAAACCACGTGCATGGGTTGACAAGGGTAGGATCCCAACTCTGCAGGACATTGTTTGGATCATTCAAATTGCTCCTAAGGCTATGCAAAGCATCACCTGTTTTCAAGCAAGCAAACCAGTTAAGTTAGGGGTTGACAACTGATAACAATACACTAGTTAAGGCACATTATATACAGAGATAAGTCAATGAGGTATAGGAACAATGAGGCTGGCCCTTTCTTCAGGGCATTTCATCTATAAACATGAAAGAAAAAGAAAAAAGAGATTTTTTTTCTCAAAAAAGAAGAAGAAAGCGCAGGGTTTAAGGCAGAAATGCACCAAATGTGCAAGACAGGAATCATCTCACAGTAACCATCCATTCATTATCTAATGTATATGGAAGGATATACCTCCACAACAAAATGTATCTCAAAGCAAGTACAGATTCTTAAAGCATTTGATAAATCCCTCTAGAGATATGAATTTTAAAGTGGAGAACAAAAAGGCAATGTCTCAGTAGGCAAATTCTCAGGTACACATAAAGCCATTTCAACTATCATCTTAATTCTAAAAAGTAACGAACAGTAAAAACTAACATAGAATCTTTAACTCTTGAGCTAAGAGATCAACAACCTTTACCGCAAATTTACATCACACATTCAAATTCACCATCAAAAGCAATAAATTGAAGAATTCAATGAGATCACCAGTACCCATTATCAAAGTACTTTACTCGACCACAGAAACTCATCCTTCACTCACCAAACAATTAATGAAAGCAAAAACAAAAACCCATTTTCACAAATCAGCAAATATAGCAAAAAAAACCGGGATCAAACTCAAATTTTCCAAAAAAGAAAAAACCTACAAAACTACAGTACCAAAAAACCAATAAATGCGCGCAGAAACAACACACCTTCCATATTACCCAAAACCAGCCATACTGGATGCAGCAGCAACGCCAAGATCAACAACCACACAAAAAGAAAGTCCCCAACTTTCCTCTCCATAACCCACCAAAGCTCTTGAATTTAATCTCTCAAGCTCCTCAGATCCAAACAACAACAAACCAAAACCCAACTCACCATTACATAGGCAACCAAAAATTAAAAAATAAGACCCACAAAACCCCTAACATTCCATTTTCTCTTTCATCTACGTGACAACAACAAAAACACTAACAACCCCACCATTTTTCTCCCTCTAAAAACTAACCTGATCTCTCACACCCCATTATACCTCACTTCAAAAAGGTCACAACTTTATGACAAGACCACAAAAAACACAACAAAAATTACCAAGTCGAAAAATTTCAAAGCATTTTCGGTTCACTACCACCTCACTTTCTTTTTCGTAATAATAGTAACTAAAAATGAAAGGAAAAAAAAAAAAAAAAAGGAAGCTCTCCTTTTCAGCTTAATGAGTGAAAGTGTGCGCTTATCTATGTTTATTTATTACACCTTTTTTTCTTCTCTTTTTTTAATGGTTTCCTCTTAAGAGGAGAGAGATGTAGCGTTGCCCGGACAGGGAGCTGAAGGTACCCGTTGCCCGAACGCAGTCAAAAACAGCATTCGCGCTATATCGTGGAAAGTGACGTGACCCCCAAAAACACCGTTTTTCTGTCAATACATTTTCTTGGGGTAAGGTATAAATTTGTCCTTGTGCTATTAAAGTGGTAAGGCTTTGGTCCTTAAACAAGAAATTAATTATGTTTTAAGGGCATATAATTCTACTAATCTCTAATTACCTTTGCATCAGTCATCATAATTACTTGATTTGTTAGCCCATCAACCTCAATGGTTTTATCCCCATCATAAATTTCAATACCTTAACCTTAATTAGATTGTAAAACCTTTGATCAAGTAAATTGGCCCTCGGAAATTTAATTTATAAGAGTAAACAAGATTTTCAAAGCAAGCAACATTAATCATGCAAGGGTTTAGAGCAACTGTAAAATCGCATCCCTTTCACCTAATCAGAGATTATTATACATTAATGAACAAATTCATCAACATCAACACATGCTCATGATCAATAAACATAAATCCAAACATAAGTATCGTCGGAAAAGAAAACGTATGATTTTGTACTCCAAACAGCTATGAAGCGGGATGCGTCTATGTACATCCACAGACTCGATTGATGAAATTTTTTGTCGAGGGACCAAACATTCCGTTCCTTAATAATTGGGGGATAGATTTACACTTTTGTATAATGTTTTGGTTTGGACATGTCAAATATTCGGTCCGAAGGGTGTGATAAAGGCATGAGAGATGGTATAATAGCGATGTGTGCCCGTGTGTGTGTTTTATTTAAATAAAAAACAAAGCGTCTTCATTTCCTTTTGAAGGGGTGTGTGTCTAAATATATATATATATATATATATATATATATATATATATATATATATATATATATTTTAAGAAACCGGCCCGTTCTATAACGGAAGAAGTCTATTGATAGAACAGAACAGCCTGTGGACGCCCTGTGTGTTCCTACCTGTCCGGTTAACTGACGTATATTTCTATTAATTTTATAGATTTTAAAATTAATAAGCAAACCAAAAACCTGAAAAATTATCAAAAACACCTTAGTTTCGTGACTTTTTTCCCCCCGCTAACCAAGAAGAAGACACAAAAGTAGGGTTATGAAGAGGGTGTCGGCCTCCAAGGGAATTCTCAGCACTGTACTTGGATCTTCTGTTCTTTTAAATTTGTGGGGGCAATATATGCCCTAACAATAACAATAATAATAATAATAATAAAAAAGGATGGATCTTCACTTCAAAAACTTAATGGTAAAAAACCCAGCAATCAGAACCTCGAAGACTGGCCCCTTGAGGAAAAAAGGTCACTAGCTTTTCTCTTGTTTAATTTGGGAAAGAAACGAGCCTCATGGACGTGTAATTCCATACCACTGCACGTGTTCACCTATTTGTTTTTTTAAAAAAAAGTTAAGGTATTAGAAAGTGATAAAAATGAAGTATGAATTAAGGTTTCTTTTATCATGTTTTGTAATATAATTATAATTGCCATTCCCCTCGTCACAACATAACATCACGACAACCCTTTATAAACGAGTTAAGAAGTTTCTAATCAAGTTAAAAAGTCTTTGGTTGGATAAGAAATTGCTACATATTATTATAATTATTAAAAACTTTAATTGATCTTTAGAAATTCTAGAAAAAGAATTGGTTGTCTAAACAAAATGTATTAGCATCTCTAATATACCTTACATAAGATAAGATACATCATTTTTATCTGTGGTTGTTATAATCCAATGATATTTTAAATCCTATTAGTCTATTATGACATGATTGTTATAATGAACAGACCTTAGTTTCTTAAGTCAAGAACTTGGTTTAAAAGATATCTAAGAAAAACAAGTCTATTCATAGTTTGTACACTATAAATGAACTACAACTAGAAATCCAAAAAGTCGATGTTTTTCATTTTCTATCTTCTTTTTTTTTTTGTATTTTAAAGGTCCATAACTCTTGTACCATGAGACATAAGTTGAAATATCTCTAATTATTGTTGAGGCTTCTTTTAGAACGAACTTTGAAATTTTTACTATTGTATCATTCCAAATAATATTTTAGATACAAAAACTCGTAATTTTTATTTTTATATTTAAAGTAAATAAATTGTATTATTTTCTAATAATTTTTTGGATATTAAGCTTTAACAAATTTTTATTGAGCTTAGTCTTCTATAAGTTTTTTTTAACAAACTTAAAAATTAGATGCAATACCAAACCAAATTGAATTACATGAAACCCGACACAATGCCAATTCCTTTAAATTTTCACACTACAATATCTGTAAATTAATTCATCAAGGTTTTCTACTTGAAAACAAATTGAATAATTCACACATTAGAATTACTCACCTATTGTCACGAGATGCTCGTGGCATCGAGCAATGACGGGTCGGTTTTCTGAGATGATGTGTTAAAAAAAGGGTTTGAGTATAATTATAAAGGTATATCCATTTAAAGTATAATTAAGTCATTACTCCTAATTAAATCCTTTAATTAGACTAAAATCAATTCTTAAACATAATAAAATTTTCAATTTGGTCAATGATTAGATTAAATTGGCTTATTAAAAATCTAATTATATCATTGGGCTTAATTTTTATATAGATTTATCCAAAAATTATTTAATTTGACCTAAAATCCACATTATTTCTTCATTTTTGATACAAAAGGGTCTGATTAGGCTTCTAATTTGTCAAAAAAATTCAGTTTGATTTGTTTTATATATTTAGTACCTCCTCAACCTGTTTTTATCAAAATATCAGTATTCTTGTTATTATTATCATTTTTTATTTTTTTTAAAAAAGATAAATTTTGAAAACTAACCTAAAATAAATTATGACACCTACTATTTAGATATAAAATAAGATTTTCTTAACTTACAATACCTTCAACCCAATACCTTTAAATGGAAAATTTCCAACAGACTTAGAACTTAATTTTTCGAAAGACCTTTTGCATAATAATCTATGGAAAAATCTCAATAACAACAACAACCAAAAATCCTGCAAAGCATTATTCAATATTAGAAAATAATATAAATTATATCCTGAGATTTTATCTAACAGCTTAAACTATTGGGTTGAGATGGTTCTTTAATATGGTATCAGAGTCTTGATAATCAAGTGGTTACGAGTTCGAATCTCATCATCCTCATTTAATTGATAAAAATTAAGTACAAAGTAGTACAAACATATATAAATTTTAAATTAAACATGTACAAATTTTAAGTTAAAAAAAATTAAACCCAACACCTTACAACAACCAACCAATATCGAAGTGTTGTGAATATTATTGCTGTAAAAGAAGCTCAATCCTGGAACCCTCAGCTCGGATAATAGCCAATCCAAGTCTATCTTGTGGGTCAGCTCATACTCGTATCTTCTTCTACCTTCCATAAAACCAGTCAAACATAAAACTCTGATCCCCACTGTTGACAATGATCAGAGAAGAGGAAGAAGACATGTACGTAGATTTTTCAAAAGAAAAAAAAATCAAAATAAAAGAAGAAGAGATTTCTAATACCTGAATAACAATAGTTTAAATTAATGTATTGAGATTTCTAATGAGAACAATAATTTTGTAAGTGAGATTCTCCATTGACAGAGCTGTAAGTTGAATTAATACCTGAATAACAAGTTATATTATCTGCTATGATCCCTTCTCAGGATCGTAGGTAAGGGTAGCTTCATCTGTGTCATGTCTCTTTAATAATATTTCTCACCTTACGCACACCCAGCTTACCTTCACAATTCACAAGTCAACCTGTCTGTGCTATGCATGCTGTTTATTGATTATAGTTTGCTGATAATAAGTTTTCTTTCAATTACTGGGCAAATAATCTCGTATGTTTAGTTGAAAAAACTAGTTGGAAACCATCTTTCAATATTTTATCATAGAGTAATTAAAAAAATAACTAAATATTTTGAGTTATTAAATTTACTTGGTCTTTCGTGAACATTGACAATATTAAATTTGTTTTCTATATATAATACAATTATAACTCGTAAGCTGACCTTGTAATATTCTTGGAGAATAATGCTGTGTAGCTGACCTTGTGACCTTGGAGAACAAGTATCCTTTTGCCAAAATATAACTCGTAAGCTGCAAACTAAGAATCTTGGACTATATATTAGGATTTCTTGTAAAATAATAAAAAAAAAACCCACTTGCTTAGTAAGCCAATACTATCCTTGTTGAATATGGAAGATCTGAAACACACAGTGTCCAGATATAAAAATATCCTGAAAATTCATAAATTAAAGGAAAAATAATTTTAAACTAATAAGAAAAATAATATAATTCTTATATAGTAGCTTCTGATTTTTATTGTAGGATCTTTTTAAATTTTTTTTGTCATTAACCTTGCAATGGACTCAATTAACACCTCTAAAATGCATCTTTTCGATGTGATGGTTGGTTCTCAAGTGATTTCTTGCTTGCAATCGAGTTCTTTAGATGAGGAACTATTTTTGCTGAGATTCTGAAACATTTTTTTAATGCCTTGGGAGGTATTTTCTGTGTTCATGTGAGGAAAAACGGGAACACGGTAGCTCATGATGTACTGGCCCATAGCATAGAAGGAGGTATATACATATGACTCATGCTGCCACCTGATTGTCTTTATAAAGTGATCTTTTCTTAATCATATATATATATATAGATCATATAGCAGGTAACTCAGTATTAAAAATTTATTTTTTTCTGTAGTTTCATATTCGACTTTTATAATTATTAATATAATAATTATTAAAAATTTATATAATTATTAATTTGAAAACTCATAGAATTAATATAAATAGAAGCAAGTTACTTCGGTTACGTAGTTAATATAAATATGCGGGGATTCTATTAAAAAAATGAACTCATCAGCAATTGAGTATTGTATGAATGCTTCGATGAGCTAAGAAACTTTAATGTTTCTGAACCTGCCGACTCCATCATTCCCAAGATGACATTCATGGTAACATGGTACCTCTGGTCTTCCTTGCAGGAGGTCGGCATTCTCTCTCTCCTTACTTAAATACAGGGTACATGTCTTTTACATACGAATGAAATTGTTCTTCTGATTTATTTTTGTTATACAATGCCCTTAGCATGCACCGCAAGAAAACATCACTGCACAGTAAATTTTTTTATCTATTTTCCTAATCACCCTTCTGCCGTTGCTCTTGATTCTTAGCATCATTTATTCCAAGTATATGGTTGCATGCAATGTTGAAATGTAATTCTTGATATTAAAAGAAGAGGAATTCCACAAATCACACTCGAATTGAAGGAACTGTTCTACCATTGACGTAAGAAATGACCACAGACAAGGTGGTCTTGAATCAGTAAACAGCTAGCAACTGGTTTGATATAATGTCAAAATATTATAGTCATCAAAAACTTGGGGCGACTTCGAAACTTTGATTCCTCCGCAGAGAAGAGGAAGAAGAAATGTAGCGTATTCAGACTTCTGACGAGAACATTAGATTTTTTAAGTGAGATTCTTCATAGACAGAGAGCTGCGATCCCAGTAAGAAGAATTTTTAATACTTATAGTCTAATATACGATCGGAGTAGGTGTAAAAAGACAAACAGAGAAGGGCCATGGCATGATGTATTATTATCTGACATCTCCTCCCAGGAGTAGGTAAGGGGTAGATTCATCTCTGTGTCATGTCTCTTCAATAATATTTATTACCTTAAGACAATTCAAGCTATTTACTTTGAAACCCTCACGACTCACGAGTGACAGACAATTCAAGCTGTTTCTGTAGCATGCTCTGATTGACTATAGTTCACACATATAGATAACATATATGGGTTAAATAATCAGATGAAATTGAAGGGGTGTATATGATAATGTTGAATGATTAAAAGGTAATTCCATTTAAATCAATTCTTCATTATTAATAAGCAATAACTCAATATTCTCCATTTCTTAAAACACTTGAATTCGAACTTCTCATTTGTAAAAAAAAAAAAAAAAACTCCGTTAGTGAGCATTGTTTCAGGTAATTAATTAGGTCATGTCTTAAGAATGATATGCAATATTGGTATAATTTGCGTTGTAAGTTCCTCATGCATGCAAATTAAATACTTTTCCATTCAGGTAATTAAAGAGAAAGCTAAAACACTTAGAAAAACACTTCTTATATCCCTTTGTTTATTGGAAATTGTAATAATAAATTAATGATTTTATCATTGAAAAAACTCCCAATAACCTGTCTTTTATATATAGTTATAGTGGTTTTTTTTTAGTTCATTTATCATTTTAGAGTTGTCAAGAGGTATATAGGTCTTTTCATTATTTTTTTGGACAATAAAAAGATTTTGGTGCACTTAAAAGTAAATAATCATTTAACTATTCTCGAGGTTTTTTTTTTTTGAGCATTTTATATTTTTTGCTATAATATTAATCAATTATCCTTGGATTCAAATTTTCAAAAGCTTTACTTGAGGGGCTAATTTGTAATTTCACAATGATTTTTTTTAATAATGTTTGGGTCCTTAGAGTAGAGTAGTATTTTCGCAAAAAAAAAAAAATACAAAAATATAAAAAGCTGCTGACATATGCGTTGCATTTGTCAGCTACTCCACTGTCTTCGAGCGACGAATATGGTTGACTCTGATGATTAAAAATATTATTCTGTCTCGTCATTCAATTCGTCTTGACCTCCTCTTCCTTCCTATATGATGAGTGTATTCGCGCGAGCCTATCATGCGATGTTAACATTCTTTTCTTTCTCTTTTTTCTTTTTCCTAGAAATCCATGCCAGGATCTCCACGTTTTCATATCAACTCTTCAAATTATTTTTCTTTAGATTTTGCCCCTCATTTTTTTATTTTTATTTGTTTTATTTTAATTCATTTCTCAGATTTTGTTTTTTTTTCAATAGTATCATCTTTTAATTTTTTTTGTTTATCGGATTTAGTTCTTATTTTTTTAATTTAAAATAATTTTTAAATTTGTTTTCTTTTTTAATTTCACCCCTTCATTTGTTTTTCTCCTTTCATATTTGATTTACGTTTTTTTTTTTGCCCCCTTGCTTTGGTTAGTATTTTAATATGAGATTTTTTTTTCAATTTCATCATTTAGTATTAAATTGGTTGACAATTAAAATTCTTAATTGAACCCGGGTTTTTAATTTCATGTGTTGCAAATTTGAAATATTAACCCCGGTTTAGAAGATTCGTTTGAATCAATTAGTATGAGTTGAAACAATAAATTTACTGATTTTTATTTATAATAGCTTTCATACTCGTCCTTCTTCATTTATTGTGGATTAACTATTTTTTAATTGATTAAGGTTATTGGTGTCTTTTTTATTCTTTTTTGCAAAATTAAGTTAGTACTATAATGCCTATAAATGCAAAACAACACTTCACTTGGGTCTGAGGTTTTTTATTTTTTTTTTAGTTTCATTTTTAAAGCTCGACTTAAGGGGTTTAATTATCGTCTTAAAGGCAATATGCTCTTTTAATTAATGTTGATAATAATTAAATTTTTTTTTCTATTTCATCCATCGATGTTTAATTGGTTGAGAAATAAACTTCGTGAATGATTTTTTTCTCTCTGCTTTATTTAGGATTATCATGGTCTTAAATAAATATCTATTTTAGGTTTGATGATTGAAATTGCGAGCATCTAATTTTTATCATATAATTAAGTAAAAATTATTTTAATTTTTTTTTATCAAACCTAGCTAATAAGTTCATGAACCAAGTTTCGTGTGAGCAAGGTCATCAAATGTGCTATCGTCTCAATATTTTTTTAAAAAGTTATTTTTGTTTTTTATAAGTTAATCAATATTTTTTACGGTCATCCAGCTTTTCTTTAAACCCATTAAATCAACTAATTTACACCAAGGTAGTTTTTATATGATGTAATTAAAAATTTACACTAAACAAGAAATAGGTGAAAAGATTTCAAAATTTATTTACTTGACATTAATAGCATTGAAAAAAAAAAAAAACTCCACTCTCCTAGTTTTCTTTTTTACAATTTACATTTAATGGGCTAGTTCATATTAGATTTGGTCATAAAAGGGTGCATTCAGGTAAATAAGAGGAGACAGAAAGGGGGACAGTTTCGTACTTTTGTCAACGATAGTCATGATACAATACATACGCCAGACAACCATTGAGAAAACTATTTAACCAGGGCTGTTGACTGTTGAGGTTAGATCAAAGAAGAAGAAGAAGAAGAAGTATCAAAATGGGTTCCTATCTCTCTTCCTTCTTTATTGAAGCTCATAATGCTCTTCTACAGTTCTTGGGACTGGTTATTGTTGATCAACAAAGTAAGACCCAAGAAGGCTCGTCAACTTCCAGTTCAGAGAAACAAGAGGATGAAAAGGCCTCTGAAGAAAGCTCCCAAGATCCTACTCCAACAACAACCGACCCAAAAGCTGATCCTCCCACAGATAACTCTGTAATCTCTCTCTCTCTCTCTCTCTCTCAGCTTGTGAATCCAACCTGTGAAATGTGACTTGATCACATATCGATGTGATATTAAGCTTTTTTCTCATCTGTTTTGGGCTAAACAAATGGAGTAGTTCCTGAATTATCAA
>Ga0325410_1008367_pt1 | contig 11214 bp, 6 predicted proteins | sample PopdelMetagenome_16_FD_206182 | JGI IMG/M metagenome (GOLD analysis project Ga0325410, IMG submission 206182) | Populus deltoides microbial communities from Bellville, Georgia, United States - Xylem-PdIQD-R3 | ecosystem: Host-associated > Plants > Phyllosphere > Stem > Wood/Secondary xylem...
GATTCAATAAACTTATTTCACATATTAAAAATAAAAGACTGCCATATATCTGATGTAGCCCATCTTGCAGCTGCGCTGAATGCTTGTTGGTGTTTAGAAAAACAAGAAGAAAATGGATCCAAGTAAACCGAGCTAGACGAAAAGAAAAATAAAATCCCATAATTAAATAAAGCAGCGACAAGATGGAGGAGAGGGAATAACCTCCTGGAGAATTTGAAAGGAGAGAGGACCCCGGATTGGTCTCTGGCTGCCCATCCAAAAGCCTTGGTAGGATGTTCTTCCTCGTAAGATTTTTCTGCCATTTCCCCCCTCTTTTTGCTTTATTTGGTACTGCCGAGAGAGGGTGCCTGGTGCACCTATTTATAATGGCCGGTGGTCTGCCATTGCGTATAATGGTGTTATGGGCAGGGATGACATACTGGGTGAGCTAAGCACCTTTAGTCGCTCACCCGTGAGCTAATCAATTACCTTGAGAGAAAAGCCATCTGTCATGTTACATGACCAGCGTGATGTTATGGGTTAATAATTTTATATAAAAAATAACAAAAAAAATAAAGATTTAAAAATATTAGATTTTTTTATAAAGTTATACCTAAGAGTTTTTGGTGTAACTGCAATGTCTGATCCAAGAGTAATATTTATAATATTAATAATAATATTAAACTTACATGACCCAAGTTTAAATGGGTCTGACTGCAATACCAGACCCAATAGTCTTAGATGTGGGTCTGGCTGCAAGGTCGTGTCATAAAAGTGTATTAATTAAATAGATTAATTAAAAAGAAAAAAATAAAGAAAAAAAACCGAAAGAAAGAAAAAAAATTAATGAAGAAAAAGAAAAAAAAATCTGAATTAACTGGGTTAACCCTTCAAACCAGGTTAACCCGTCAAACCTTGGATTCGTGTTGTGAAAGTTTAATAACTAAATAGAAAAAAAAATTGACAGGTTAACACAAAATTAACTGGGCTAACCCGTCAAACCAGGTTAACCTGTCAAACCCGGGATCTGTGTCATGAAAGTTTGATAACTAAATTAAATAAAAAAAATTAATTAAAAAGAAAAAAAAATAAACAAAAAGGCATCAACCTTTTCACTGTGGTCTCAGTATGCAGTCTACAGCTAAAGACATAAAAACAACAAAAAAACAAAAAGAAAAAAAATCTAAAAGCATTAGTCGATAACTAAATAGAAAAAAATTTAATATTGATGAACTAAATTAAATAAAAAATATTAAATAAAAAGAAACAATAAAAGGAAAAAAAAACTTATAAGAGGAAAAAAACTAATGAAGAAAAAGAAAAAAAAATCTAAATTAACTGGGTTAACCCGTTAAACCTGAGATCCGTGTTATAAAAGTCTGATAACTAAATAGAAAAAAATTTAATATCAACAAACTAAATAAAAAAATTAATTAAAAAGAAAAAAAACACCAGCCTTTTCATCGTGGACTGCACTGTGCAGTCCACAGTGAAAAGCATAAAAAACAAAAACTAAAAGTTTCAGTCTTTTCATTGTGAACTGCATATAATATTAAAAGATGAAATCGGAAGAACAAAACTAATGAGAAAAAAAAATCTGAATCAACTGGGTTAACCCGTCAAATTAGGTTAATCTGTCAAACCTGGAATTCGTATCATGAAAGTGTGATAACTAAATAAAAAAAGATTTATTATTAATGAAATAAATTAAAAAAAGATTAATTAAAAAGGAAAAAGCAAAGAGAAAAAAAAACCTATAGGAAGAAAAAAAACTAATCAAGAAAAAGAAAAAGAAATCTGAATAAACTGGGTTAACCCGTCAAACCTGGGATCCATGTCATGAAAGTCTGATAATTAAATAGAAAAAATTTAATATTAAAAAAATAAATTAAAAAAAAAACAAACTAAAGGCATCAGCTTTTTCACTGTGAACCGTACTATGCAATCCACAGTAAAAGGCTTAAAAAGAAAAAGAGAAAAAAAAAGGCACGCGTCACAGGTTAAATTTTTTTCTTGCATAAAAAATATCAAAAAATGCTAAGATCTAAGAGTGTTAGGTCTTTCTGTAAAGATATGCCCAAAAGCCTTTAGTTTAGTTGCAACGCTTGACCCAAGAGTAATATTTATAATATTAATAATAATATTAAAATTACATGACTCAAGTTTAAGTGAGTCTGGTTGCAACGCCGGATCCAAGAGCCTTGAATGTGAGTCTGGCTGCAAAGTCATGTCATAAAAGTGTGATAATTAAATAGATTAGTTAAAAAAAACAAAGAAAAAAAAAACCAATAAGAAGAGAAAAACTAATGAAGAAAAAGAAAAGAATCTGAATTAACTGGGTTAACCCGTCAAATCTGAGATTCGCATCATGAAAGTTTGATAACTAAATATAAAAACAAATTGACGGGTTAACCCGTCAAGCCCGGTATACGTGTCATGAAAGTCTGATAATTAAATAGAAAGAAATTTAACATTAAAAAACTAAACTAAATGAAAAAAATTAATTAAAAAGAAAAAAAGCGAAAAACAAATTCCAGGTTAACTCGTCAAACTTTAAAAAAAGCAAAAAAAAATTCCAGGTTAACTCGTCAAACCAAGTTAACCTGTCAAACCCGGGATCCGTTTCATGAAAGTTTGATAATTAAAAAAAAATTAACATTAACAAACTAAATTAAACAAGAAAAATTCATTAAAAAAAACACAAAGAAAAAAAGCAAAAAAAAAAAAACACCCATAAAGGTATAAAAAGCAAAAAAAAAAAAAAAAAATTAAAAACAAAAAAAACATCTTAGCGTTTCACGTGGACTGCACAGTGAAACACCGAACAATTTTAATATATGTTATTAATTAAAAAGAAAAAAATTAAAAAAAATAAATTCGAGTTAACTTGTCAAACCAGGTTAACCCGTCAAATCCGGGATCCGTGTCATGAAAATACGATAACTAAATAAAAAAATTAACATTAACAAACTAAATTAAACAAAAAAAGTTTATTAAAAGAAAAAACACAAAGAAAAAAACAAAAAAAAACCATAAAAGCATAGAAAAAGAAAAAAAAACAAAAAGAAAAACAGAAAAAACAAAAATATAAAATATAAAATATAAAAAAACAAAAAAAAACTACTCAACATTTCATTACGAACTTGTACAGTAAAACACAAATAGTTTTAGTTTATTCATTAATAGTTACCCTGGCTTCTCGGCCGAGAAATTTCCCATAAATCTTTCTCAAGTATGCTGTCGTTTACTCTCAACTCTATTTCCTTGCGTTGAATTCACAAGTGAAAAAAAAAAAAAACATGTGAATTTCCGGTTTCCAAGCCAATGGTTGTGTTCCTCCAATAAAATAATATATTGGAAAAGTTAATGTGATTTTTAATGCATGAACTTTTATGAATAGATTTCCAAATTAAAAAATAAATAAAATATGGATTTCCATTTGTGTCAACACCTCTCTTGTCGTGTGATATGGCATGGTGATGTGCCAACAATTGCTTAAGACACATTAACTTAATTTAAAACTCTAAATTAATTTTTAAAATAGATTAAAATGTACCAGAGTTAATGATATGTTTCATTATATTATGTTTTTTAATTGAAAAGTGTGAAAAATATGTTAATATTTATAAAATAACATATCATATGTGAAAGTCCTTTAATTAGAAAAACATGAAAAATGAGCCCACTTTCAAACGGATCGAAGGTGCAGGAGATCAATTCCAACCTTTTTTTAGTTGAGGGATGGGTTTTGTAATGATTTAAAAGTTCAGAAATGTTTGTAGTAATCTGGACCCAGTGTGTATCGGTAGAAATCAAAATTTTCTATCCCTCAAATTTCACAGTGAGTTGTTTTTATAATTAAAATAAATAATATAAAAAATAAACAAGCTTCATAAACAAGAGAGTCCCATCTGTGAGTGGGTCCCAAATGAACATAGCTTCCAGATCTCAAGGACATCACAATAGCGTGGAGAAAGCATTGTGCGAGATAGAGGGAGAAAGGTGGGCTGTGATTTTCCAAGATTTCTCCTTGTAGTGATGAAAAGGAGAGGGAAGAAATTTTTTTAATGTTGTTGACGTGGTTTTTTTAATCATAATTAATAACTTGATTCTATTATATAAAAATTAATTAAATTAGTTGCAAGGAAGTTGTTGTATTAATAACAAATATATTAAAATATAAATAAGTTATTATAATAATATATATTTTTTTTTATATTGGAGTGCATATAAGAAAAAAGCAACCATATATACACTCTTCAAAATACCATTTTAATAATTTGGTTACTATGAATGGCTTTTGCTACCATCGGAGATGTTCCGAAAAGATAAACATGATATAGCACATATGATATCCATGCCCGCGCTGCTGCGGGATTATAAAACAAATATATTTAATAGTATTATAATTATGAACCAGTGCTAGATAAGTAATAGAAATTAAAGGTATAATGGAGCCAATATTTCATGACGGAAAAAAAGTTGTGTTGATGATCAAAACGTAGAGACTGAACAAAATGATTTGTAGCAATTCACAGTGTTTTGGGAGGAAAGATACAGTGCTATCGCCACATGATTTAGCTTTTCTGTTAATAAAAAACAAAAAAAATTATAAAGCTAAATTCTCTACCAACTCAATATTAAAAAAAACCCAACATAGATAATTTTGGAAGGAAAAAAACCCATGAGAAAAAACGTTGTAGCAATTGACAATGTTTTGTGAGGAAAACTACAGTATTTTTCCCAATAAAATAAAATAAAATAAACCATTTAGAGAAATACTGTAGCAATCCATAGTGTTTTGTGAGAAAAACTACAACGCTTTTCCCATATGATTTAGTTTTATTGTAATTATAATTCTTAATCAACATAATATTAAAAAAAATTGACAAAGATAATTTTGAAAAAAATAATAAAAAAATAATATGAGAAAACACTGTAATAATTCACAGTGTTTTAAAGAAAAAACATTATAAAGCTAAATTCTTAATCAGTTCAATATTAAAAAAATAAAATCAACAGAGATAATTTTACGAAAAAAAATTAAAAAAAACCCAAAAAAAGAGGAAAAAAATCATATTGGAAACACTGTAGCAATTCATAGTGTTTTGTGATGAAAGCTACAGTGTTTCCTCACATGATTAAGTTTTATTACAAAGTTAAATTCTAACCAACTCAATATTAAAAGAAATAAAATCGACGAAGATAATTTTGGAAAAAAATATTACAAAAAAAAACACAAAAGAAACTGGAAAAAAATCATGTGAGGAAAAATTGTATCAATCCATAGTGTTTTGTGAGGAAAAACTTGTATTTACTTGTAATTGCAATTCTTAACCAGCTTAATATTCAAAAACTAAAATTGACAAAGATAATTTTATGGAAAAATAGAAAAAAACCATATGAGAAAAAACAAAGTAGCAAACCACAATAATTTGCAAGGAAAGTTACAGTGCTTTCCTCACATATTGTAACTGTAATTTTTAAAATAAAATAAAAAAATAAAAAAAGATAATTTCAGAGAAAATCATAAAAAAACAAAAACAAAAAAAAACCATGCGGAGAAAACACTGTAGCAATCAACAATGTTTTAAAGAAAAAAATTACAAAACTAAATTCTTAATCAGTTCAATATAAAAAAAATCGACAAATATAATTTTGAAAAAATAAAAAAATAAAAAATAAAAACTATGTGGGAAAACACCGTAGCATCCATAGTATTTTAAAGAAAAAAATTACAAAGCGAAATTTTTAACCAGCTCAATATTTAAAAAATAAAATCAATAAAGATAATTTTTATAAAAAAAATTAAATGGAAAAAAAAAAGCAAAGTTGAAAAAAAAAAAGGAAAGCAATTTTAGAAAAAAAAACAAAAAAAAATAGAGAGGGAAAGTTGGAAAAAAAAATGAAAAAATGCAAAAAAAAAGAAAGAAAAAGCACTGTGGATTACTATTGTAATCCACAGTGATTTAGGTGTGGAGAAACAGTGATTCCCCTATACCATTTAGATATTGTTATAATAATTTGGTAGGAAACTTTTCTTAACATGACAAAAAAAAGGTGATACCGCCGTTTTTTAAAAAGTAAGAAAAACATGATACCTTGATTATTAACTTAACAAGATTTAATAAACATGATTAATTAATAATATAATTTTAAAAATAAAAATATCATAAATAACATAAATAAATAAAAGAAAATAATTAATTATACTCAAGGAAGTGAAGATAAAAAAGTTTGTCATCGACTTATCATCGCTTCACCATGACAACTGCTCTACTACCAGAAATAACTTATCAAGACCGTTCAAATATTATTATGAAAAGTTTTATATCAATACCAAGAGAAGCTACACGCTGTTGTTAGAGTAATGAATTAGAAAACAAACTAATCAAAATATCATAAGATGAATATCTCATACTTATATTTGATTTGATTTAAAAATAATTTTTTTAAAAAAGATAAATTAAACAAAAAGCGACAAATAAAAAGACCTGAGATAACTTGGGTTATTATCCAAATTAGTGAAAATTTCTGTAGAAAAAAATAACGGAGTTCAATCTTTAATTTAATAAATATTAAGGGGTGAAACTGAAAAAACACGACCTTAAAAGAGAAGAAGAAAAAAACCAAGCAGATTTTATAAACTTGGATTAATCTTTTAAATTCACAACCCTTAAAATTCTAGATTCATGTTCAATGAAAAAACTCAATTATCAACAAATTAAATCCTGGAGCATGAAATCGTAAAGAAAGGGATCAATCTAGAAAAAATTTCCAAGGAAAAAAAAACATAGCAAATAAAATAACAATGATCAAATTGGAAGAAAAAAACCTTAAAAGGATGAAATCGTAAAAAATAAACTTTAAAAAATAATTTCAAATGAAACAAATATCAATTAAAAGAATAAGGACCAAATCTGAAAGGTAAAAAATATTAAAAGGGATGAAATTGAAAAAAAAATCTATTTTTATAAATCATTTCAAATAAAACAAATATTCATAAGGAGAAAATTCAATTTTTCATTGTGTTGCCAATATCAATGACAAATCGATACCTAACATCAGTTTTCAATAGCCGCTCCATGGCAGTGTTCACATAATCCATTGAAATCAACTCGATATCTGCTGTTATGTTGTTCTTAGCAGCAAAATCAATCATCTCTTGTGTTTCCTGCATTCCTCCACCAGCACTCCCACCCACTATTTTTCTTCCTGTTAGGCCAATAGCATGGTAGTTATACTAATATTTATCTGTGTGATTACCCATGAGAAGATCAATGCTGCGATAAATTTAGAACACATACTGAGATACATGCATTTATACATACCCACGATCAAAGGAAACACTGGTAGCTCAAGTGGTTTCGCAGGCGCACCAACCAAAACCAGCTTTCCTTGAGTCTTCAATAGACTAATCAAAGGCAAGATAGGATGCATGGCCGACACCGTGTCAATTACACCATCCATTGTGCCCATTGCAGCCTGAATAACAAGCAATATTAGATCATAGAACAAACATACAGGATAAAAGATTTGATTTAATGTTTAATTAGTTTACAAATGCAAGGAAGGTGCTCTGAATCATGTTTATATACCTGCATCTGATCCTGATCACGGCTAACCAAAAATTGAATATCGAATTAATTGAAAATTGAATTTTATTTTTTATCTGCTTTCTATAGGGTTATCTCGATTTCATATCACGGGTTGCGGGTTGGATAAGTTGACTCGGGTTGATTTTATTTAATTTTTTTATCTTTTTTTAATTGATTATTTTTTTAATTGGGTTTTATAATTTTTTTCTATAAAGTTATCATGATTTCATGATTCAGGTTGCGGGTTTAGTAGGTTGATCCAAGTTGACTAGATTTATTTTTTAGGTTCTTTTTTAATTGAATATATTTTTTAAAAAATCACCATTCAACAACTCAAATCTTTTTTTTGTTTGTTTTTTTAATTTCATCCATCAATAAGTTGTTTAGAAATCTAACTATGTATTTTTTTTTCAATTTATTTTTTATGGAGTTATCCCGGTCTTAAGGATTTAATTTTTTCACCTCTCAATTTCAACTTTCAACATTAGATCTATTGGAAATGGAGCTTCATGACTTTTTTATTTGCTTTTTATGAAGTTATCCTGATTCATGACCCAGGTCATGAGTTTAATATGATAGTCTGAGTTGACTTAAATTGTTTATTTATTTATTTTTATTTCATCATTGAAAACTAGGTTGGTTGAAAATTGAGATTCTTATGTATTTTTTTTTTTTACTTTCTTTCTATGAGATTATCTCAATCTCATGACCCATATCACGAGTTTTGTGGATTAATTTAAGTAGTTTTTTTTGTTAATTTTTAATTTAATATTCTTCTTTAAATTCCATCCTTCAACATTGAGGTTGGTTAGGAATTGATCTTTATAATATATTTTGATTTGTTTTTAATACGGTTGTTACAATTTCATGACATGGATTGCGAATTTGATAAGTTAATCCAGATTGATCCAACATGTAACTATCTCAAAAAAAACATTTAAAAGATCATCTAATATGTTACCATATTAATATATTTTTTAAAAAATATCATTCAATATACATTATCTTTTAAGTTTATAATTAATTTTTCTTATTATGAAACATGTTAATATCGCTTCAACATTTTTTTTTTAAAGTAGTAACAATGATAACAATAATGATGATAATGATGATGATAATAATAGATGTGGTGGTGGTGGTGGTGGTGGTAATGATAATGACAATGATGATACTAGTGATAATGATACTACTAGTAATAACAACAATAGTGATAATAACAACGAAACTAATAAAAAAAACAACTAAAAAGGAAGGGGGTTTTCTTGTAACTATAATGACAATCTATTATTCACTACAATAGTCAAGTGACGTCAATGACATTAAAAAAAAAAGACTTGCCTTGGAGTTAGGGGTGTATCTTCACACGGCTGGGGAATTTTGACCTATTTAATATTTTTAATGGCAGTAAAATAACAACAAAACTCCTAATTATAAAAGAATCAACACAGCAAGGACAAATGTATTTCAATATTTTAATTTTTTTTATATAAGTAGTCAAATTACACATATACCTTTGAATCAAAAAAATATAAGTAATTAGTGTCAGGGATATTAAGATGTTTTAGCCTAGATTTTTTTTTGTTAATTGTATGATTGATTGATGATGAAAACATAATTTAACATCTAAATAATATTTTTAAGCTGGAAAAAATGTTGACAGGTTGGGGTTGCCACGCAGTTTGGGTGGCATGTGTGGCGGCTCTCGGTGGTCAAAAATAAACTTTCATTATATAATTTTATTCATCGTTGTTTTCTTTTTCATTGTGGGTTACACGGGTTGTAAAAAAAAATAAACAACATTATCCTAATCTTAATTAATATTGATATATATATTTATCATGTTTGTCTTATATGTTCTTTTTTAACCTTATTTTAGTACCTAAACATTATTTTTTTTTTGGATGAAAAAATATTTCACCCCGCGGAGAAGAGTGGACGCTAAAGCTAGTTTTGTCTATTTCCATTTGTTTACGAAGGTGTTTCCATCAAAATTTTCCAATAAAAGCATGACACATGTATCATTTAATCAGCAATTAATTGGGTGTTAAAACATGTAAGCAAGTCTCTCATGCCCTCCTTTCATATCTGCCTTTGTTAATAAAATGGGAAAAAGAAGGTCCACATCGAGAGAGCGACATTAGACCATGAACTTATCTCAAGATATCAAAACTCAAAAGAAAAATTGAACGCTAATCAATTAAGACAGAAAAATAATTCTGACCTTTTGTTGTCGAATTTGCTTCCTTAATTTAAGTTTTCAGAGATGCAAAATAATTCTGACTATTTTTAAGAATTTAGTTTTTAAGGACAAGCCTTGAACTTTGCATCAATTAATCCCCTCTCTCCTAGCAGAAAAAAAAAAAAATAGCAGACTATATAAATTAATTCCATGCTACCTTTTTTTTGTTTAAAAAAATGGATATTTAATAGTTCTATTATACATCCAACAAGAATTATTGTATTTTTCTCATAAGTTATTATATTTATGTCAAGATTTAAATTTATTAGGAAACCGTAGTAATTGAAGGAGAACCACCAGACATAAGTTGATCTCGCATCAAAGTTCCTCGATTTTTTTTAAATTAACACTGCTTAAAAAAATATTGTAAAATAATATATCCATAAAAAAAACTCGGCAACGAAAAAAAAAATCAAATCCCATATAATTTGCTAAAATGAATATTATAAAAAGAGTTGATAAAACGAAATAATAATTTATCAACATCGAAGAAAATAAACAAGTTCTAATAAATTGATATATACATGCCCCTCATCTCAATAAAAATATAACCACAAGACAACCTTATATATAATTGATTAAGCGATTACGAGTTTTAATTTAATTATTTTTATTTATTTGATAAAAAATAAATATAAAATAATATAAACTTATACAAATTTTAAGTTTAATAGGGTGTGTTAAGGTTCTTTGACAAATTTAACAATTCAACATCTTAATTAATATTCTTAATTATAAGAGTTTCTTCATCCGGCCATGTTTGACGTCCTTTATTCTAAACTCATCCAAGCGCTGGTTGTACAATGAAATCAACACCAAACATATAAAATATTAAGAGAGAAGTAGTTCTCTCTCACGTCAAATAAAAAGAAGTACAGGCGCTAGAAAAGAAAAACACTGCAGTTTTCTTATCTTAAATGTACTCCATTGATCGATTCATATAAAGTGATGCTCTTCTGATAAATAATAATAAAGTGAGGTGCTTAAACAAAATAAATAAAAGCTGAAATACTTGAACAGAAATTTAACAAAAATAGAGGTACTAAATAACATCACATCATTGCTTCAAATTTCAAACCATAATTAAATTGTGCTCAATGCTCATAGAGGCACCGGAAACTCTTTAAGATTTTTCAAACTGACGAATCTCACTTTACATGCGTTTTATTCGTACAGTGTTTATGAGGTAGAGAATTCAAATCTTCATCGCGTTGCCGATGTCAATAACAAATCGGTATCTGACATCTGTTTTCAAAAGCCGCTCCATGGCAGTGTTCACATAATCCATCGAGATAACCTCAATGTCTGCCGTGATGTTGTTCTTGGCAGCAAAATCAATCATCTCCTGTGTTTCCTTCATTCCTCCTATGCAACTCCCACCCACTATTTTTCTTCCTG
>Ga0325410_1008371_pt1 | contig 11212 bp, 4 predicted proteins | sample PopdelMetagenome_16_FD_206182 | JGI IMG/M metagenome (GOLD analysis project Ga0325410, IMG submission 206182) | Populus deltoides microbial communities from Bellville, Georgia, United States - Xylem-PdIQD-R3 | ecosystem: Host-associated > Plants > Phyllosphere > Stem > Wood/Secondary xylem...
TTGTTAGAATTACGGAAGTACCTACTCGATGTCCTCCTTTATTTATTTATTTTTCCATTTAGATTTCACACATCCACTAATTATCGTTGGTAAACTGACTTTACGGATTGATTTGAAAAAATTAACTATAACTAAAAAGGATTATTATTTTATTATAGCGCGGGCTACTATTCACTGTGAATTTACACTGTGCTATATTATGGATGCATTGTTAAAGCTTTTACTGTGAACTATGAAAGTTTTCACTGTGGACTGCATTGTTGGTGGGAGCTAAGCTTATGGGTGAGCACTCCCAGTATACACGTGGTGCTTTGGCTCTGCCTATGGGTTTGGCAATTCCCAATACACACGTGGTGCTTGGGCCACGTTAGGTTAGGGACAAGTGGTGCTCGGATCATGGCTAAGGACTCAAGGGAAATGGGTCTGACGTTAGGACCCAAAATTAATGGGTTTAGCATGAGAACCCAATTCTATTGGGTCCTTTGTAAAGACTCAATGTTCATGGATCTTAGGATTCTAAATATTATTATTTCTTTTTGAAAGATTACTTTTTTTATTATAATTAATAAGTTTGAAAGAAAATATTATTATTTATATTATAATTTTTGTGGCATTTAAAAAAAAATTAAGAGTGAGCCTCAGGCGTAGTATTATTGAAAATACTCGACAATTCTAGGTATTAATATAAAAAATATTATAATTTGCATTGTCAATATTATTATTTTTCTTAGAATACAAAGTATTCATCTCAAAGATATTATTATTTTTGTTATAATATTATTATTATTATAACAATAATTCAAAGTTTTAATATAAAAAAATATTATTATTTGTGTTCTAAATATTCTTGGAATTAAAAATAGTATTATTTGTTTTATGAATATTATGATTTTTACTATAATCAAAAGTATTAATATTAAAAATATTATTTTTTGTGTTATAAATAAATACTCTATAACACGTGGCGCTTGGGCTCTTGTCGTAGTGCTGGGACACCCCTCCTCCCACGTGATGCTTAGGCTTTTGCCTCTGTGCTGAGCACACCCCTTCGCACACGTGACGCTTGGGTTGTCTGCTTGGGGGCTGGGCACACCCCAACACGCACGTGGCGCTTGAGCTCGTCAAGACCCAACTATCCTTGAGCCCTGCATGCTACAAGACTCAAAATAGCCTTGGGTCATTGATTGTGTAGGGCCTAAAATAAACTTGGGTCTTGTATATACAGAACCCAAATAGCCTTGAGTCCTGTCATCGTCAGGACCTAATTTTTTTTTAAAAAAGTAGATAGTGAGCCTATGGTGTAGCACAGACCACCTTACTAATTATAGCTCAAGGGTGTTCCTGACAACATTGATTAAAAAAAAGTCTTGAGCTGCAAGGCCTAACTCGCTTGGGTCGAGCCTAGGTGAACTGGGTGTTACGTTAGACGCAACTCAGGCAAGTGCAGGAAGACCTAGACACTTTTGGTGTATTTTTATATATTTTTTTCTATGACCGGTGTAATATTTCTACATTATTTGAGTATTCCTTGCACATAATAAATTTTACTTCACAATTCAATAAATAAAATATCTAAACTTGTACTTCTTTCACTGATTTCATCGAGTGTGACTTAGAATGGATTTCAAGTGAAAATTATTTAAATATTGAACCAATCGAATTTGATTAACTCATTGAGGTTGTAGTTAACATTGAAGAATTAAAAAAAAAACTTAAACATTGTTTTAGATAAAAATAATACATATGAATTGATTCAACAATTCAATAAACAATTTGTTTAAAAAAACAATTCAGACCACGAACCAGTCTAAGCAATTATATCACTAGTGGTTATCATCACTCCGTAGCTCACTTAGTTAAAACTTTAGTGTGTGTTATATGAATTGATTGATCTTTTGATATCATACTTGTTTCGTAGCTCATTTAGGCTATGTTTGTTTTCTGGAATTTACTTTTCAGAAAATCACTTTCCAAACTTTCCTGTATTTGTTTGTTATTAGAAAAGTTGGCCAATGAAAAACACTTTTCAGTCAAAGAAAAATTTGGCTTGGTTTCCAAGAAAGTGTTTTCCTGGAAAATTTGGGCAGAAAACACTTTCCGGAAGTTGTGAAAAATTTAGAAATGTCATATTATTTGTTGATTATATCAAATTTGGTCCTCAAACTTTTGATTGCTATATATATTTTGTTTTGAATATTTATTTTTCAATTTCATCTCTTAAAATTTAATTTTTATATTAACTTTGGTCCTCATTTTAATAATTGTTATTTGCTTTTCCCTTATTATTTTTTTATTGAATTTTTTTATCTATCAAATTTGGTTCTCATTCTTTTGATTGTTACTTATTTTATTTGAAATAATTTATGAAATGTTAATTATTATTATTTTAATTTCTTCATCTTTCATTTTTTTTTAGATTTGATCTCTATTATTTTGATTATTATTTATTTTATTTGAGATAATTTATGAAATTATATTTTTTTTTTCAATTTCATTCCCATTCAACTTTTTTATTTGTAAAATTTGTTCCTCATTATTTTAATAAACTCGAGAAAAATAAAACATTAATAAGTTATTTTCCTGTTCATTTTCCATGACATAACCAAAAACTGGAAAATGTTTTTCAATTTATTTTTCATTACACTACCAAACATCAGAAAATAATTCACTTTCCCGAAATTTATTTAAAAAAAACTACTTTCCAACAAACAAACAGGGGCTTAGTTAAAAAGTGGGGTGCTGATTTATATGAGGTTGTGGGTTCGAGAGAGAACGCTACAACTACATTATCTTTTATTTGATAGATAACCATAACTTTAAAAAAAAAAAGAAAAGGGATGAACAATAGGTCGTTCGCTTCGTATAAAAAAACTATAGACTATGCATATGAGCTTTTATATAATAGGCCTATAGCTTTTTCTTTATTGGCTTTTTTTTTTAATTTTATCATTTAATATTAAATTTTATCATTTATTATTTGATTTTTTGTGAATTTATTTTTTTATTTTTTATTATATAATAAAATTAAAAGATAAGTCAACCCAATATAGTCCATAACCCAGGTCGCGGGTTTAACTAGGGTGAACATGGATTATTATTTTATTTTGGCATACCTAGTCATCAAGGTCATTTCGATATGACTCCCACATAATTTAATTTAAAATTCAGGTTAGGCAAAGAGTATGATTAGATTTTCAAGTTTGAATTGTTTTGTTGGGTTTAATGATAATGCCAAGAAATTTATAATGGTCTTGATAATTTTTTTCTATTCGAGTTGTAGTGATAGCGCAGACAATAACATTAACAAAAACCTAAAAGAGCCTGGTCTTTCACTGTAGACCAGGACACGTTTTGTTGTTGATTTGAACAATAAAATGATCATTTTTCCCTTCTTAAGAAAAATTCATCAACTTGTTGTTGGAGTAATATGATATTTTTCTAAATGATTCATTGATCATTGATAGATCGATGGGGGACATATGAGTCTTTTTATATTTCTAGTACGGTTAAAATAATTTAAATACCCTTAAAGCAAAAAATATCAAACTCGCATCTAAAGCCTTTTCATCTTTTTTCTAAGCACAATGAAATGATCGAATCATATTTTTAAATATAAAAAAATATTAAGTTGGCGCCCATAAGTGTTTTTGTATTTTTAACTTAGGTTTTTTTATATAGTCAAGTTTTTGTGTTTTTGTATTTTTAACTTAGGTGTGTGTTGGTGCAAGACTTTCATGCCATTCAGGCGACGTGTAAGGCGATATTTGGTGCCTAAATAGTGGTTTTCGAGGCGATATTCAAATCATCTTAATTGCTCCTTCATCCCTAGACGATGCATGTAGCCACCGAATCTCCATTCTGGCATGTGACCTTTTCTATTTTTTTCTCAACTTCTCTCCGTTTTACTATATTCTCGCATCTAACCCTTCAATTTATCAAAGCGGCCTTTCATATTGTTTTTACTATAGATTTGGTCAATTTTATTTTGATTATAATTTTTTTTTATTTAAAATAATTTATAAAATTAAAATTTATTTTATTTTTATTTTTATAATTTCATTCTCTTTCAGTTTTTTCCTATCATATTTAATCTTTATTATTTATATTGCTATTTTTTTCCAATTCAACAATTTTTTTGAATTTATATTTTTTTCAGTTATATCATTCAAAATTAAATTGGATAGGAATGGAACTTCTTAATTGAAGTTGTGTGTAGGATTTCATAGGCTGTGAGTTTGAAAGATTAACCCAATATTAAGAGATTCGTATGGGTTTGCTAGGAAAATTTTTTAAATTGATATTTTTTTATCCAATTTAATTTTTCAATATTAAATTGACTAGGGATTAAGCTTCTTGATTGATATAAAGTCTAGGTCTTTATGGCTTGCAAGATTCGAAGATTAACTCGGGTTTAGAAAATTTGCTTGGTTTTGTTTTTTGTTTTTGTTTTTTGCTTTTTATAAGGTCACGGTTTTTCATTTTCATTTCTCAACATTTATTTAACTGGAGATTGAGCTTCATTGTTTTTTTTTTGCTTCTTATAACTTTTTCACTTATTTTCAAAATGACCTAGGTTACCTCGAATATTTTTATTTGTTCCTTGTTAAATTTAGATGTTTTCTAAAAAAACTTTATTTTTTAATGAAATTAAATTAATTGATAAGATGTGGGCATAATATGCTCATTTCATGATATTTTATTTGCCTTTTGGGTCGTTGCCCTAATGACGCATGCAGTGGCTTTAGGTATCATCGTGCAACGTTTTGCAGTGGTGTTAGAATCATCTCAATGAGCTATTTCCTGTAGTGGGCCAGTGTTCACGACGGAACGATGATGAGTCTCCAACGAATTTTTATTTTTTTCCCTCCAAATTATGACACTGACATCTTATTTTTTTATAGTTAATTATTGTCAATTTTTTTCCACTCTATTTATAATCGATGCCTTGTTTTTAAAATCATATTATTGAATTAACCGAGTTTACTGCATCTAGTCAAATCAATGACTCGTGTCTTAAATTTTTCTTGTTTATTTGGAAACACTATCATCACCTGAACATCCATGTTTTATGCTAGGAAAAATATGGGCCGGCCTACATTGTTGCGCAAGCCACACTATCTATCTAGTAGTAGATAAAAATCCAAAACAATGCACATTGTATTTTAGGAATACCCTACCTATCTCGTTTGACACTGAGGTAGTTTGTGCTTTTCAGAATGTATTTTAAATTTTTTTCGCTTGAAAAAATATTAAATTAATGTTTTTTTAGATGATTTTCAATGGTCCTTGATTTGTTAATATTTAAAATAAATAAAAATTATTTTAATTAAAAAACACTCTGTATGATAGTAAAAAAAAAGAAGAAGAAGACATGATTCAAATGTTTGTCCCATATAATTCATTTTAAGCAGGTATTGCATCCAGAGCTGAGCATTTTAAATTTTTTTATTTTTTATTTCCCATCAACACAGCAAAACTGCATAAAAAAATAAAGTATTTATACTTGTTCGTCTTAGGTACATGAAGGTGTTTTGAACACTCAGTGAGGGGTGATAATATGGACCGTAGGAGGGTTAGTTTTTTTTTTCTTTTCAAAATAAATAAAAGCAAAAGCCGGGGATAAAGCCACCACAACAAGAATCGAAATGAGTAGAAGCAAACATAGGTTATAATGTGCAATCGTCCCTTTTATTTTATTAAATTTTCTAGAACGCAAAAGACCAAGACATAAATGATAAATCCCTGCTAGCTACGTGTACAAAACACTCATCATCAAGACTACCGTGTGGGGCAATGCCTCAGTGAGTCATGAGAGGGTAGCATATAATATTCATCAATTAAACATAAATTTTAATTATTCCTCGATTATACTTCAGCCCTGCTCTGTTCTGGCAGGAGTTCATAAATGTGCCGTGACAGCAGAGTCAGCTAATGTCAACAGTTTACAGGTGAAATGTCACGGGCATCTTAGCTCTTAAGAAAAAATCTCGACTTCGAAATCATGTACGTGGCAAACGATGCATCTACAACCTTAAATATCGTCACAGCTCACACATACATTGTTGTTGCCTGAACGTACGCCACTCCGACATTGTTTTCCTTTTCTATTGTTAGGTTTATCCCTTTGTCCCTAATTTTTCTCTCATGATTACGAAATATTTTAGTTCAAGTTATTTTATTTATTTATTAATATAAACATTCAGGCTAGCTTCCACATATTTAATTAATACTCTAAGTCTTAAGATTATGAATTAAAAAAGCTGCTCTAGAAATGATTAGGTCATTTGTAATTTTATTAAAAAAGTAAAATAAATTTTAATTAGATCAATGAAATCACGGCTTAATCGTTAGATCGATCAAAATAATTTTTGATTAATTTTTTAATACCCAACCCGGAAAGAAATGTTGAAAAAATATTGAATTAAAAGAATTTTGGGAGAAATTAAATTGTTAGGCTCGTTTTGTTTTTGGAAGAAAGGAAGGCACATTGATACTTCAAGTTATCGCAACATGGATGGGAATCTTGTTGGGGGCAGCTTTACCAATTTAAGGATTCATAATTGAATTTTAAGCATTCATGTGAAGTCTTGTTTTGAAGTAAACACTACCACCTGAAAACCCTCTCGGAGCAAGTATGCCATAATATTCAAAATTATTAATCAAAATTATTGAAAAATAATTTCTTAAATTCATCAGGACAAATATGAATCTTCCGAAATTTGGTAAAAGTTGGCCCGAACTTCGTTGACTCTTTTTTTTCTGTCATGACCTGTCTGCTGGTAAATCACTAGCCCCCCTCCTCAAATCTGCATTTTTTTCAATAAAGTAGGCTGCTAAGCATTGTTCTAGACACAGAAACGAAGAGGGAGGGTAAATAGTACAGTCATAACGTATGTAAACAGTTGTCAAAACAGTATTCTAGACCCGGTCACCAGACCCGGTTTGCCTACCGGGTCGATCCGATTTATAGCTTGATTTAGATTAAACTTCATAAGAAATAAGAAAATTTAACCTGTATATAATCGGTAAAAAATATGAATTCACTGTGAGTGTATTAAAATCTATTTAATTTTTAATTTTTTTAAAAATGAGTCACCATGCTTTTCTAATATATTTTTATTAAACCGTCCCGCTAATAACCTTCATGATTTAATAATTATAATTTAAAAAACATTCTTGGTGTTATAAGAATTTTAGATAGTGTTTTTAAAATATTTTGTATTTAAAAATATATTAAAATAATATATTTTAGTTTTTAAAATTTATTTTTAATATCAATATATTAAAAAATTAGAATACAAGTGAAGAACGAGGACGAAAAGGATTTGTTTCCATGGTTTTAATTACCTAGAGAAATAAAATAAAATAAAAAGGGAGAAGTAAAGTGTGATTAGAGGGATAAAGGTGGGGGTTGAGGAGGTAAAAAGAGAGAGTAATGATGAAAGATGGAGGAGCTAAAGGGAAGGGAAATAGGGGGGGAGGAGGTTGTGTTTTATAATGATTAGGTTTCGTCAAAACCAAGAGGATGGGATGCGGTGGGTAATCATTTCAACTGTCTGGGGAAGAGAAGCTCTTTGATTTTTGGTGGGTATATGCATCATGGCTCATCATGATCATCATCATCATGGATTCCCTTCTTTTACGTGTGCAAATCCACTTTTTTCCGTGTCTGATCCCTTTCTTGAAACCTAGACTAGTTAAAGAGTGGCTGGTTTCTTGTTTGCTGTTCTTGATAATAACCATTGCCATTGCTTTCACCTTGATTCTCGCCTTTCTTGTATGGAACGAGGCCTTTGCCTGCTTGCTACGGTGGTTTCCTTCCCTGTGGGATAGGCCATGTGTTCTGGTTGCTGCTGCTTGACATTGTTGTTTGCTGTTCATTGTAGCCTGATGTTTGATTAAGGAAATAAATCACCACACCATGGAATGAATTGCACTTTGCCTTTCGGCCCTAGCATGCGCTTCGGGATCCATAAACACTCCTTTTTTTAACGGGCCTGAGAAAAACAGAGCAGCAATTAAACCCACTCCGTGAAGGATTTAAGAAAAAAATAGGAAAAATTAAAATTCAGAGTGACTCAGTTACCTGATTGATCCGATCAAAAATCCGGTTACAGCGTGTTGACTTTTTTTTTATTTTTTACTAAAACAATGTCGTTTTGATTTTTTTTTAAATCAGAATTGACTTGGTCAAAACCCGAAACCCAAGCCATAGACCGGGACGAGTTTAAAAACTATGCTAAAAGATGCTGGTTCTTTTTTTTACCGTGGAAGGGTTTTTTTTTTTTTTTTACCGTGAAAGGCTTTATTGTTCATTATCTTATATATTATTATAAATGAGTCGTGTAAAGTTTTGTGTTTTTAAAATTTAATCATCACATTTCATGAAGATCAATTGATTTTGGTTTCCTATAAAAATGTGACATCAAAAAAAGAGCAATCAAAATAAAAAAAAAACATTAAACATGGATGGAATACACTTTTGTTCTTGAACTTTAAAAATTATACAGATTATATAATTTCAATACCTCAATATTTTTTCAATTCATTTTTTTTAAATTAATGATTTTTTTATGGTTTATTCTTTATTTTTTTAATTTATATTTAAATTAGTGTCTTTTCTCTCTTTCATTTTGTTTGGAGAATCTCTTTTAAATAATAACTTTTTTAGTTATATATTTAAATTTGAAAAGTTTTTTTTATTCATCTATAATTTTTTTTTATCTTTTGTATAGATCAAATTTATCTTTGAAAATAAAAAAAAATTCAAAAAATATTTCTACTATATAGAGCCTTGCATAATGTTTTTTTTCCATTTTATTTTATTCGATCAATTTAATTTGTGTCTCAATTTCTATTATCATTTACTTAAATAAAAAATTATTTTAATAAATAAATCTAGCCAACACAATTGAGTAAGTGTCATGTCTTTCAAAATTAAATATCTTGATCTATACATGTTTTTTGATTTTTCAATTTTAATTTTTATATATTGTTAATAACTGTTTATTTATTTATTCGCACATATAGTTGTCGATTTATTTGATTATATAAATATATAAAAATATTTAATTTGAACTTAGATTTTTTAAATTATAAATATACATTGAAAAAACAAATATATATAATATTTTTTTATAAAAAATAAAGATATTTGACTCATGAAAAAACAAGGGTTACATAACTAGTTGCTATGCAATTAATGACTCCTAAATTCTGTATTTAGTTTTGCAACTTACAAAACAAATTGCAATAGACTGGACGACGACAAGCTGGAGTTGTTTTATCATGCTACAAGACGCATTGAGCATTGCATAATGCATAGAACTTTGTCGTAAAAAAATTTTTAACATAGGAATTGAAATATATTTGGTAAGAAAATACAAGAACAGACAGTACTTCAAAATAAGATGTAGCTTAGCCAGTAACTAAAATGAAATTTCAAAAGTTATAGTAATTAAATCTAAACCTGGTAAAAAAAAATACACCGAATACTATAAAATTTTTAAAACAAAAAAAGAAAAATTTAAAATTTAAAAGTAAAAAATTTAAAAATTAAATTTTATTAAATTAGTAATTACAACAAACTACATCACATCAAATCAACCATCTAGCAACATGACACTTAAGATTATGACCTAGCGGAGGAAGGGATTTGCTTCCTTTTTCTGTACTCGGGTTCAATTTTTTCTGTACATGCATGTTATTTTTATTGTGCCTTACACATGTTTATTAGGCTTGCAGGATATTCAATAATCTCAAAAATTAATTGTGATACATGTAAACCGATCTGAATATCTTGAATTATTAAAAATAAAAAAATCATCTGGCAATATGGTCGCGGCAGTGTGGCATGAACATGGAGACAGTCTACTCGCTCATTTGAGAACCACAAAAGGTCCCCCGGCGCATATAAGGATACATAGTATCCTATTATTTTTTAAAATAAATTTTGTTTAAAATTATTAGCATATAAAAATAATATAAAAATATAAAATAAAATTTATTTAAAGTAAATAAAAAAATATTTTTTAATTTTTTTTAAATACAAAAACAAATTGTTCAGCCGAGATTTTGATGTTGAATGAGGCTCGCCTCCGCAGGAAGATGCAGTCCCCCATCTTCACGGGGACCAAATAGAAATGTTTGGAACGAGGCATAATTTATTTGTAGGCTGAAACCCTAAAAAGCCCACCCAAGTTCTGGGTTTTTGGATTTTAAAATGGATCAACACTCGGGCTTCTAAATATAGACAACTATCTCAGCTAGGCCTGGTCTTGATAATTGAAAATATCACTCCACACCATAATTATGTCAATACTACTATAATTTAAACTCTATATCTAGTTAAAAATAAGACTAAAGAATTATATAATTGTAAAAATAGATTCATCCTGTTTTTTTAATTATTTGACTATTTATACATCATATAAAACTTTAAATAATATAAAATAAGTTTTTTAAATTGCCCCTAACCCATATAATACCTTACCAATACTTTATTTTGACCATCAAGACTTTCAAGATGATTAAAACCAGGTAAATAATTAAAATCTAAAAACAATAAAGTACATCAAAATTTATTAAATTTTTGATTTTTTTTCATATGTATATACATGTTATAAATGAATAACAAAAATTTTATGAATTTTTTCTTATATTCTTTTTTTACTCCTTTAAAGGAATTAACTTAAAAATCTTGGCAAATTCTAATGATATTAAAAAAAAACACCTTGGTCAAGAGGTGTAATAAACTCTTATTTGTGTCTATATCTTCAATGTTTATATGACAAGAAATTCTTTAAAATAAAAGATAAAAAGCCTACGATACCACTTGCCAATGTAATCATGTTAGCATTTAATCAATCATTAAAAAATATATTATTCCCATATATACCTTACCAATTAAGTAATACTTTAAAACATAGAAAAAGTAATGTAACTTTTTTCACATATTTTTTTCTTTTTCTTACATGTATTTTTTCTCCTTTTATTCCCCAAGATTGCCTTCTTATTTCTTTTTTTGTTTTTTTTGGATTTTACATGTTTTTTTTCCTCGAGATTGTCTTTTTTTTTTTTTTTATTCTTTTATGTTTTTGTGTTTTTTTTGGATTTTACATGTTTTTTTTCTTTTTTCCTCGAGATTGTCTTCTTTCTTTTTTTTTTTTTTTTTTTTTTTAATTTTTTTTTGTTTTTTTTAAATTTTTTTTGT
>Ga0325410_1008374_pt1 | contig 11208 bp, 6 predicted proteins | sample PopdelMetagenome_16_FD_206182 | JGI IMG/M metagenome (GOLD analysis project Ga0325410, IMG submission 206182) | Populus deltoides microbial communities from Bellville, Georgia, United States - Xylem-PdIQD-R3 | ecosystem: Host-associated > Plants > Phyllosphere > Stem > Wood/Secondary xylem...
GTGAATATAAAGTTTTTAACTGAAATTATTATTTCTATTAAAAAACATCTTTTGATTATTAAAACAAGTTAAAAAATCAAAATATTATGTCCAAAATATATTTAAAAATTTTAAAAACAAAAAAAAACAATTTGAATTGAATTTTTATGAACAAAATTTATTATTAGTATTATTATTTTTATATCAGATACATAATAATTAAAAAAATATTAAAATCTTAATAACAAATTATAATATTATTTAAAAATCAAATTCAAATTTAAAAAATAGTTGAACCTAGTAAATGTTTTTCAAATATAAAAAAAAAGAGAGAAAAAGAAAACGACTATAAAAGTAGCTTGCCACTCCTTTTTATTTTTTGACCAATCAATCCATTTTTAAACCAATTTTTCATATGTAGACACTTAAGAAACACACAACAAACCTCAATCAACCCATTTTTACCTTTTTAGTAATAAAAAATCGATCCGATATAAAAAAATCTTTTCAAGTCTAATTAATTTTTTCCAATAAAATGATGATAAAAAACCATCATCAAATACTTCTCATTGAATAGAATATTTTAACACCAAACTTGATTATTTTGATTGTCGTAATCACAATAACTAAATACTTCTTTTTTTTTACTGTCATTTTATAGTAAGTTACCCTCTCTCATCCAGGAACTGAAAAAAATAAAAATAAACTTAGTATCAAAATTAAAAGTATAAAAAATTAGGATTAAGCATATATTATCTTCGTGTCTTATATTTCAGTCTTTTATCTTTTAATTTTATAGATATGTCATAATTTCAAGGTTAGTCTCATCCAATTAGGTTAGAGTATGATTAATTAAATTTAAAAAAAAAATCAAGAGCTTCATTCTTTATATAAATAGTGAAATTTCATATCAAACTCAGATATTTTAATTGTTCAAGTAATAAATATTTTAACTCTATGTGTTGTGTTGATTTTTCTTTAATAAAAGGACTTGAAGCATTGTCTAAAAACAAAATCAACTTAACAAATCATCATACATTGCCAATAAGTTTATTCTAGTTGTTCATACTTGTTCATTAATAATAACAAAACACTAAAGAATGTGGTTAAATAACTGTGCTCACACCTATAAAATACTATTAACTAAAATAGTGTTTTGTATGTACGTGCACTCTTTTGGCTTTTTTTATTGTTTAATTTTTCTTTACTTAATATAATACTAAAGGGTGTAGCTAAATTAGTATAGTCACACCTACAAAAACTATTTATTCATCGGAATAGGTTTTAGTGTGTTTTTTTTTTGCTTTTTTTAGTAGTTTTTTTTCTTAATTTCACCCTTCACCAACCTAATTTGTTTTTCAATATTAAGTTATTTTGAACATTGTGCTTTGTAATTTTTTTATTTTACTTTTGTATTGTAGTCACACCCATAAAACACTATTAGGCTCCGTTTGTTTACAGGAAAGTAGTTTTCTTTTGGAAAGTGAATTCCGGGAAAGTATTTTCCGATGTTTGGTAGTGTAATGGAAAATGAACTGGAAAACACTTTCCAGTGTTTGGTTATGTTATGGAAAATGAACTGGAAAATAATTTATTAATGAATTAAATTTTTTTTTCAAATTTATCTAATATATGAAAAATATTAAATATAAATATTTAATCACTTATAATAAAAGAATAAAATCTAAAAAGTGTAATGATGAATTTTTTTATTATATCTTAATAGTTCAAATTAACAAACATAAACAAGTTAGACCGAATTTAACAAGTAAACATACTTGTCAAATAACAAACATATAGTTTCTTATCATAGTCAAATCATCTTAGCAAGCAGGTCTGTAGTATTGTTGATTCACAAAATTCTGAACCCAAATTTTCCTCAAATTAAATGCTTTTTGCCATAAATGCTTTTGCCAACATTTCATTTTGGACCAAGTGATCAAATGCATCCCCAAGAGTGATCTCATCAAAGCCTTCAATTTTCATCACTTTCGTATACAGCGCATTAACATCAAGTTGATTTTTACTGAGGCTTTAAATTGCAAGTGCTACATCTTCAATCTGTTTAGACAACTTTTCAATATCATCATCTTCATACATGCGATTTCTCTTCCTATGTTGTCTCTTTTGTGTACTTGAGGAAGATGTCTCTTTTCCTTTAGAAGTTTCTTCATATTCCCCTTCATTTTCAATTGAAATTGATTGCTCTTCAGTGTTCTCTTCCATGTTGACATCAACATATGATTTGATATAATTTTCGGTTGCCATGTTTTTTCCAACAACAATTACCATTGCCTCATACATATCAAGTTTTTTGTTGAGAAACTTGTCATGATTGGGATGTGTCTGTTCATAAAGTTTAGAATATGCAATTTTTTAGTTCATTGTATAACATTTTAGAAACAAAAGTAAATATAAAAATTACAAAGATTATAATATTTATCATACCTTTACTTCTTCATCATATACATCTTTTGAAACTGTAATCATCTTCAGATAATCATCCCAGCTAAAACCACTTTTATTTTTAAGTTTGGTTATTATTCCTCATTTTTTTTTTCACAATCTTGAGATGATTGTCCACATGCTTAGGCTCGCATTGCACGTTGAACTTGGTTCTCTTGGTATATAAATTCTATTTCTTTCTTATTCAATAATAGTTACCCCTGTTACTTTCATAGTTACAGCTGCTCCCATACATGCTGCATGAATTATCTTACTATCTATGATATGAAAGTGAAGTTTTCTGATAACAAAACCTAAAAATTTGGGGAAATAAATATTGAAAAAAGCATATAAAATACTTACACAATCAATACAATAAAACCGTTTTGAAAATTATACAATTCATAAGTTCACAATGATTAGACATTGCGCAATGAAATCCATATAATTACCAGCATCGTCCCATAAATTTATCCATATGTAACAAATATAATCAAACACTAATCATGAATTAATCAAAGCAAAATAAAACAAGCACATTTATAAATATAGCAAAATAAAGCAATAATTGTGGCAAAAATATCACGCTTTTTAGTGTTATCAATGTTTTTATATTTGATTCTATTAATTCCCCTTATTAAACTTCCTCTCGGTCTCGGTGGGTTCCCCTACAATCACCTCTCATGCCCCTTCCTCTAATTCCCCTTCTCCTGTTCGGTTTCGGTTTCGTTCATCTCCTTCCCCTTCCCTTGTTCAGTTTCTCTCATCCCCTTTCCCTTTCCTTGTTCGGTTTCTCTAGGTTTCTATCATCCCCTTCTCCTTCCCCTGTTCGGTTTCTCTTGGTTTCTCTCATTCCCCTTTCTCTTCCCTTGTTCCCTCTCGGTTGTTCGGTTTCTCTCATTCCCCTTCCCCTTCCCCTGTTCCCTCTCAGTTTCTCTCGCCATTTGTTCTCTCTCGTCATTCCCCTGTTCTTTCTCTAATTCCTTAACTTCCTCTCCTTGTGCAAAAAAAAGCAGGACAAAGATCGAAGCTTCAAGGGGCTATACCTCAAAGACCCGCTCCTCCTTCCCAGTTCTCCTCCCTCTCTCCCCCGACTACTTCTAATGGGACTTGAAAAAAAAAAAGCAAGGGTTGATTAATTCCTTGATATGGTGGCTAATTCCAGTTCTACACATTGCCTCTCTCTCTTTATGCTTCCACCCGGGATATGGTGGCTGGATCCGAGGACGGGGAAACAGGGTAGGGACTGCTTTTTGCTGGGAAAGTTTGGGCTTTTTGCTTTGATTGATTCACAGTAATCTTCAAGGTAGGGATTTTGCTTTGATTTGTGGTTTGTTTGGTTCGGTCGGTTCTGCAGGATGTGAGTGAGAAAGAATGAAAAACATGTGCTTTTTGTGGCTTGCTTGATGAATTTGGGTTGTTTTGAACACACCGAATGTGACGAGGAAAGATGAAGAAGAAAATTGTGTTATGTTATGGGAAAAATATGACAGGTATCAGATTTATCAAGAAGATGAAGAATTTATGGCATAATTCTTACAGATCTAAACGAAGAAGATAAAAACATAAAGGAGAAGAAAATAAAAACATAAAGGAAATGATAAAGGAAAACAAATACCTGAAATGATTTGAGAGAGACCGTGATTTAAGAGCTTCAATTGTTCTAGAGAAATGATGCTCCTGCTTCCCAATTGTTATAGAAAAGAGAGAGACCGTGATTTGAGAATTTGAGAAAAATGTGTGTAATGAAAGAAAAGGAAAGTGTTTTCCTTTCCTTATCAAAAGGAAAACATTTTTCTCTGTTAAAGTTGCGTTTTCTGTTTTGACCGGAATTAAGTTTCCGTTGACTAGTTTTTCATATTGTTGCCAAACATGGGAAAATGAGGAAAATGAATTCCAGTAATTGGTTTTCCTGGAAACGAACAAGTCATTAATTAGAATAATTTTTTTTATGAGTTTTTTTTCTTTAGTTTTTTTATTAACAAAACACTAAAGGATATGACTAAATCATTGTAGCCACACCTATAAGACATTATTCATTTGAATAATTTTTTTTTCTTATTTAACCCATCATCAACCTAGTTTTTTTAGGTTTTTTTTTCAATTTTATCCTTCAATATTATGTTGTCTTGAGAATTGTTATTCATATTTTTTTATTTTATTTTTGTTAGATTATATATCGATTTCATAGATTTAGTTCTTTTTTTCAATTTCAATCTTAAACATTAGATCTATTGGAAGTGAGGTTTGTTTTTTATGAATTTATCTCGATTTCATGAGCTAAGTCATGGATTTAACAAATTAATCCAGGTTGACTGAGGTCATTTTTTGGGTCACTTTTTCTAATTAATCTTTTTTTTTATTTCATCTTTTGACATTGGGTTGATTGAAAATTGGAATTCATAATTTTTTTTTCTATCAATGGGTTATCCCGATATCATGACCCGAGTCACAAGTTTAACAGGTTGACCCAGGTTGACTTCGTTCATTTTTTGATTTTTTTTTGATTGAATATTTTTTTTAATTGAGCTTTATATTTTTTTTATTTACTTTCTATAGGGTTATCTTGATCTCATAACCCAAGTCATGAATTTGGCAAGTTAACTGGATTGACTCGGTTTATATTTTTTGGTCCTTCTTTAAGTCAATTTTGTTTTTAATTTCACCCTTCAACAAATCAATCTTTTTTTTATATTTAGTTTTTTATTTTAATTTCATCATTTAATATTAGGTTGTTTAAGAAATGAGCTTTGTAATTTTCTTTTAATTTGTTTTCTGTGAAGTTATCATAGTCTCATGGATTTGGTTTTGTTTTTCTCGATTTCAACCTTCAACATTGAATTTGTTGGAAATGGAGTTTTGTGATTTTTTTTATTTGTTTTTTTATGAAGTTGTCTTAGAATCATGACCTAAGTTATGAGTTTAACAAGTTAGCTCGGGTTGACTTGAGTTTTTTTTTAATTAAATTGTTTTTTCATTCTTCAACACTAATTAGTTGAAAATTGGGCCTTATAATTTTTTTTCTATGGGTTTATTTTGATCTCATGACCCGGGTTCTTAGTTTGACAAGTTAACTCAAATAGTTATTTTTTGTTCTTTTTAATTTAATATTTTTTTTCAATATCATCTTTTAACATTAGGTTAATTAGGAATTGATTTTCATCATTTATTTTTATTTTCTTTATGTAGGGTTATCACTCATGATCAGGGTAAAACATTTGACAGGTTAACCAAGATTTATTCAATATATTGTCATTTCAATATTTTTTAAAAAAATATGTCATCCAAATATGTCATCATATTAGTATTTTTTTAAAAATATCGTCCATATGCAATATATTTTGAGTTCATAATTAAAAAAAAATATTATAAAACATGGTAGCAACACTTGAATATATTATGTTACGTTAAAAAAAATTTATATGACTTGTAGCATAGCGCAAACCAATAATATAGTAGGCTACTAAAACATGTTAAATTTTAATACACACACACACATATATATATTCTAAAACAAGAAATTCCACCACCTATTTTATTTTGCTAATTAAGAAGTGATATTTCATTAAATTTAATAGATTATTATATTTGTTCAATCTTAATTATCTACAAATTTTATCAAATCTCATGGATTAAAATCTATAAAAAATTACCCTGTAAGTTTGAATATAACACTTTTTATTTTTATTTTTAAGTTAAAGCATATTAATATTAATATGTATTTTTAAATTTACAAATATATTTAATATCTTAATCCCACTATTTATATCCATTTTTCCCTTTTAGATCCTTGAAGTTTTTGTTATTTTTACTTTGATCATTAAACTTTATTTTTTTCTATTACAGTCCTTTCGAGTTATGTTTTCATGTTTTATGCATTGGATTTTGTTTCACATTGCATGCTTTCACATCATATATACCATGTGACATAGATTATTCTTACATTGCATTAAAAATTCATGTTACCAAATGTAATTGTGAGGTTAAGTTTTTTTAAAAGAAAAGACCATATATATAGAAAAATACTTTCAAATTATGTTGTCATGTTTCATGTGTTGGGTTTTATTTTTTATTTTATACTTTCTCATATGCAATATGACAAAGATTATTCCTATATTACATTGAAGATTCATATTCCTCAACATTTGGTAATATAAAATTAGGCATTCTACACTCTGGTCCTATAGTTTTTTACATTCATTTGTTTTTTTATCTCATTACCTGAATATTGAGGAATGAAAGAAAAAGTCATTATTAAATAAAGAAAAAGAGAAAGTTCACGAGTGACCAATTTTCATACACCAATAACTTTGATTTTGGTGTCTATGAATTTGTTTTTAAAAGAGATTTAATGGAGGTGATTTATACATTTAATGATGCCAAAAAAATAGATCAAAGTTTGAAATATTTGTATGATTTAACTTTGAGTGTTTATGCCAATTAAATTTTTTTTTCAAAAAATAAATTTTAGAGATCCATAAGATCTTTATATATATATATATATATATATATATGTTTTTAAGTGAAAATATGTTAAAATTATGGTTTTTGAGGTTCAAAAACTTGAAACATAATTTTCCAACAACCTTCATGCCAGAACAACTTTATCTCTTCAGATTAGGCAACAACAATAATACACAATTAACCAAATCACAAGTAAATTGAGAAATATAGATAGAGAGAGAGAGAGAGGTAAACACATCGATTTTTGTAGTGATTCAAACAATCTCTTACTCCACTCTTTAATCTTCATTCAAGTATTCACTATCACACTTGACCTTCTAACAAATAAGATATTTCTGATTACATAATATTTTTTTAGGTTCAAGATTAAACCTAATTATTTTACGGACTTACAATCAAACCTTTCATAAAATTCTTTTTATGGATTCAATATTAAACCCAATTCTTTTACGGGTTTAGTCACAAGTTCAAGACTAAACCCAATTCTTTTACAAGCTTATGATCAAACCCTGTACAACAATCTTTTATGGGTTCAAGATTAAACTCAATCATTTTGTGTGCTAAAGATCAAACCTATTTCAATAATTTGCTTCAAATAAAATATTAAAATTTCTCTTTGACCCATAACCAAATAATGGTTCAAATATCACTTACACTTTTATAAATAGTTTATCTCTCACAAGAGAATAATTACCCATTACACAAAAGAATATTACAACGATTAAGCTTAATTTTTATAGAAATGTAATCTAACTCGAAAAGGTGAACTGAGAATTTTCACGCAATTAAGATTCAAAGTTTTTTCAAGAAAATAAGAGAATAATCAAAACTTTTTAGAATGAGAAATTTCAAAGCATCAAATAGAATTGTAAGCTTGTTAATTGTTATAGAGCGTACGAGAGGGTTTTATTATAAAATCAAAAGAGTATTTATTAAGGGAAAATATACCCATTTAGTCGTTACTCACACAAGTAAAATGATACATAAAAAAATTGTTTATTTTCCATTTGTGTTCTTTCAATATTGAAAACATTTAGCCTCTATATGTATAAGAAAGAGAGTTGTTACAAGAACAAGAGAGATAAGGTGATTAGACAATTTAGGATTGGTGTGTTAAATACATTTCTTTTAAAATTACAAGTTTGTCATCTTATAAAAATAACATGATGATTACAAGATGCTCTTGCATTTTACTAAAATATATGATTTCCAATAATTTTTGTGACAATACCAAGACATATGATAAAAAAAATTCAATAAGGTATTTTTCACTATGAATTTATTTTGACAATGAAAGCATATTTTGACGATAAATTTTGACAATAAGAATACTTTTGGATGAAATTTATTTTTATGATGTTAACTTAAATTCCATAAAGACTTTATTTTATTAAATGATTTTAGGTATCTTCAAGTCCATATCTAAAGAGTCCAAATAGATTCAAATTGATGTGTAGAAATTCCTACAACATTAAAAACTTTGACAAGCATTTTAAATCCATTAATTATTGTTATCATCAAAATCAATAAGTCATAAGTGATTATAGACCTCTATTCTAACACAACGATGACTAGAAACTATTTGAAACAAGTAACGTGTCATTTACTATAACAAATAATGCAACATCCAATATCAAAAAATTTCAGGCCTACGATCCAAAGCCCAAGTGAACATATACATGATTTTCTAAGCCCTCTTTCAATAAAATCATATTTCAATAAATAATTATAAATATTATTTTTAAAAATACTATAGTATGCCATGCTTTTTAAATAAGATTTTAGCTTTTATAATAACATTTGTTTATATATATATATATATGTGTGTGTGTGTGTGTGTGTGTGTGTGTGTGAAACTAATATGTATAAGTTTTCAAAAGAACTAAAGATGAATATTCAATGAAAATAAAATACAAGCTCTTTATTTTTTATTTCTTTATATTATTTTATTTATTTATTATTTTTATATATTTTTTAATATAGTTACATAAAAATAATCAAAACATTATTTGTTTCCTTTGTTTAAAATTACTTCACAACATATAAGTTTTTATTTGGAAAAACATGATTATGATATAAAAAAGCATGTTTACATCAAAATTAAATGAAACAAATGAATAACAAAAAGGGAGTTTTTAGGAAAGAAATATGTTTTTTCATACTGAATTTAAATCATTTGAGTTTTTGCATATATTTATTTTAATTGTTTTAAGTTTTTGTTCAAATAACCGTATTGTTAATAAAACAAATTCTCTTGAGCCTTAAGCTTCAAGTGATGTTAGTAAAGAGTTTTATTGAAAACCAATAAAAATACATCTAACACATAATTCAACTATTGTATTATCATAAACTCTTAATTCAACTATAGTTTTACTTCTCAAGAAAAAAAAAAACTCAATATACACTTCAAATTAAAGCTCACAATACAAATTCTTATTTGTTTTAAATGAAAATAATAAAAAATAAATATATTTTTAAGTCATCTTGATTTAAAGTTTATTTGTTTATTTATTTTTCTATCTCTTCAAAATCTTCATCAATCATGTATTTTTTATATTTACACTTGACATAAAAGGCCCATTTCACTTTATAAATTTACTTGCCTCATATAATATAATTAGTAAATAAAGAGTTTTACGAGTCAAAAGAAAATTTTTATCGTAACACTATTTATGATGGCTATCATTTTACATAGGTATATGTTATACACTACATTGATCAAAGAATTACCAAGTTTGGATCGTAAAAAACATGTCAATCATAATTGATTGCAACCAAACTCAATAAAATATAAACTTTAATATGGGTTATGAAAAAAAAAATCTACAAGGAACAACGTATCAGCGTCCTTAAAACAATAAATGTAATAGGATGGGTGAGTAATTATTAGAAGTTATCTTGAGTTGCTTGAATAGGGTGAATGAATAATTTTTGACAAGATTATCAATACATAACAACTCAAGAAAGCAACAACAAAAATTGATTTGTAATTCAACCAAGTTCACGGGATTTTCAAAACTCGTTTATCAAGTAAGCATGTAATTGTGAGCTAATAATAGTAGGCTTGTAACAACAAGCTTGTTGTTTTCATTGTAATTCAGTAGATTTGTAATTTTCATTACTAAAAAAATAAAAAAATATATACAAAAACATGTTCTCAGAGATCAAGAACAACTCCATAATTAATTCAAAATCCTCTTAGTTAAGACATGCACAAAAGAACTTGAAATAATTGGCAACCTCAATGAAAGTGTCATATTTGTTCTTTCAAACTATGACACCACAAAGATCAAGATTACAAGAAAACTTGGAAGAAAGAGAAAAAAATGGTGAGATTTAAGAGAGATATATATTTTTTTAAAAAAAAAATTAAGGGTGAGATTTATAATATTTTAACAAGGCCTTTATTAAACAAAGAGCCTAGAATGAAGAGAAAAGTCTCTCTCGACGAATAGATTAATAAAAGAATGGAACTTTAAAGCATTTTAAACTACTATTCAGGCGTTAAAAGTTTTTAAATTGCTCATTAATTCTTAATTTAGAAAACAATTCAGTCATTAATAAGTTGTTTGAGATGAAAATAAGTTATACACTAAAATCAACTAAAAAATTACAAGATCTGGATCAAGAAAAACATGTCAGACTTTATAAAGTCCAAACTTGAACATGGATGGTGAAAAAAAGGTATAAAAAATCTATAGGTTCAAGATCCTTAAAATAATAAATAAAATAAATGAAATTGGATATATCGGTAGTTACCAGAAGTTACTCTAAATAAAATAATAGGTTGAACTTTTGTATTTAAAAAGTGATGAGGGGCACGTCATCAAGAAACACAACTCAACAAAACAACATCAAGAATGGCTTTGCAATTCAACCAAGTTTGCAGAATATTCAAAACGTGTATATCAAGCAGGCCAACGAGACTTGTAATTGCTGGCCGACAACAGTAGGCTTGTGATAATAGACTTGTAATTATAAACTTGCAATTTTTATTATAATCCAATTCTCTTATGTCAAGGTTAAGCCTCTTGGTTGAGGAATGCACAAAACAATTTGGATATTGATAGATATGCATCCAACATTACATATTCTGAACTCATGGTATAGGACCTACTATCAATCATAAACTTTCTGTATTTTGGGTTGTTCTGTCACAATACCATTTTCCTTGTTAAAAACTGTGGACAGACAACATACACAGGGCACAGATCTACCACTGCTATTCCTGGAAAAAGGGAAATAAGATACAGCAGGAACATGCTCAAATAACTTGTTTATGATTGTTTGCAAAATCTCGACTGAAATGCATTGGACTTA
>Ga0325410_1008375_pt1 | contig 11207 bp, 9 predicted proteins | sample PopdelMetagenome_16_FD_206182 | JGI IMG/M metagenome (GOLD analysis project Ga0325410, IMG submission 206182) | Populus deltoides microbial communities from Bellville, Georgia, United States - Xylem-PdIQD-R3 | ecosystem: Host-associated > Plants > Phyllosphere > Stem > Wood/Secondary xylem...
GGTTCTAGTTTGATTTTGGGTTATAATTTGATGGGGTTAATTTTTTTTAAATAATTTAAATTACATTGTTTGACTTTTAAAAAAATTAATGAATTTTTTATTAGGATTTTATCTTGGATCGGCAAAGATTTTTTACCATGTCAGGCCAAATTAATCCTTTATTCTTTTTATTTTTTTAATTTAGATGGATCCAAGCCTTGAGTTAGTTGAGTCCTAGGTAACCAGCTAGGCTGGTCCAGGTTTTATATCTATATTTATTATATTATTATTAATTTCAACACTTAATATAAATTAAAGTAAAAAAAAATATAAGTTTGATAATTATATATATTAAGAATAAAACATATTTTTTTATAATTTATTTTGTCTTGGTCACTATTAAAAGTAAGATACATTATATCTTATACATCACTGCTAAATACTATTATATTTCTTATTCTATCTTGTTTTATTTTTCTTTATTTTTTTTTTATCTCTTCTATCATAAAATAATAATTAAACAATATCTTAGTATTAAAACAAAATACTAACATCTTGTAGTTTGATGTTTTTTTTCTATATATATATATATATATATATATATATATATATATATATGAGATTGTACCAGATAACATATCAAATTTCTCTATTTTAGGAATGAAATTGATATAACCAAAATCAAAATCTACTCTAGTTTAATCCAAATCAAAACTATGTATAAGAATCTAAGAATATTTTTATTAGATCTGGACCATTCATGCCATGTCAAAATGTCATTTAAACAACAGTGAAGTGGGTCACCTAGATTGTTACGAAATGATAAAAAAATAGAAGATCAAATACTCTCAGTGTGTAGAATGAAGAAACAGCAAGCCTTTAAATAGGTTGTACAATAACCAAGAAATAGCAATAGAATAACAATAATATCTTCACTACCTAAAACGTGGATTGAACTCCTATATAATAGGTATTTCCTATGAAATAGGTCTTCCACTATTTATTGCAGATAAACTCAAAAACATAAGCAACATAGTTTATTTTTAACACCTTCCCTTAAACTAATATCTGTAGATATTAGTTTAGGAATTAACAGCTGTTACTCCTTTTTTGATGGCATCTTTTGAAGAGCAAAGTCTAAGTAGATTTCGAAACTTGACAAAAATTCTAGACTTAAAAGGCTTAGTTAATATATCTGCAATATAATCTTCACTCTTGCAGAACACCAAATCAATAACACCCTTCTTATATAGATCACGTAAGAAGTGAAACCTGACATCAATGTGTTTGCTCCTTCCATGTAGTGCTGGATTCTTTGAAAGCTTTATGCTGGACATGTTATCACAGTAGATTAAGGTTGGACCTTGTCACTGGTTGTTTTGTAAGAAGTCAAGTAGCCTGTGTAACCAAATTGTTTGACTCGAAGTTGATGCTGCAGCAACAAATTTAGCTTCAGTAGTTGACAAAGCTACTATTTGTTGTTTTTTTTTTATGACCATGAAACAACTCCAAAATTTAACATGAACACCAATCTGGAAGTACTCTTTCTATCATCAAGGTCTTCGGCACAATCACTATCTGAAAAACCAATCAAGCTTGAGTTTTTATCCCTTTTATACAGGAATCCATAGTCTGCAGTGCCTTTCAAGTATTGAAAAATTCTTTTTGCAGCCAAGAGGTGAGCTTCAGTTGGACACTCCATGTATCTGCTGATTAAGCTGACAGCATACATGATATCTAGCCTGGTCGATGTTAAATACATAAGACTCCCAACCATTTGCTTATAAAGAGTAGCATTCATTTTCTTTCTCGCGTCATCTTTGATGAGTTTCAAGCTGAGATCAGTTGGGGTGGAAACAGAATTACAATTCTTCATTTTGAACCTGTCTAAAATCTCCAGAGCATATTTTTTATGTGAGATAAATACACCATCAGATAATTGCACTACTTCAATGCCTAAAAAATAATACATCAACCCTAAATCTGTCATATCAAATTCCTTCATCATAGATTTCTTAAACTCATTAAACATGGATCTATCATTACCCATATAAATGAGATCATCAACATATAAGCACATAACTAACATCTTCTTATCAACTCCAAATTTAACATATAGGGTGTGCTCATAAGGACATTTAAGAAAACCTTCCTTATTAAAGTAAGCATCTATACAGCTGTACCAAGCTCTTGATGTTTGTTTCAGTCTATATAATGCTTTCTTTAATTTGTATACCTGATCCGCATGGCCTTGTTTCACATATCCAGGAGGTTGATCAATGTACACATCATCTTCCAATGTTCCATGCAAGAACGCTGACTTTACGTCAAGTTGATATATAGGCCATGAGTTCAAAACAACAATTGATAACACCAAGCGAATAATGTCCATTCTTGCAACTGGTGCAAACACCTCTTTGTAATCAATACCAAATTCTTGCTTGTACCCCTTCGCAACGAGTCGGGCTTTGTACTTGTCTACTCTACCATCTTTCTTAGCTTGGTTTTGTAAATCCATTTAACACCATTGGATTTTTATCCTTTGGGAAGTTTGATTAGTTCCCAGCTGTTGTTTTTTTCAATTGACATGATCTCTTCGTCCATGGCTTTATGCTATTTTGACTCTTTAGCAGCTTCTTCGAATGTGATAGGATCACAATCTGATAAAAATACATAATGGGAAAAAAAAACATCATCGGATTATTCACCAGATTGAACAACACCACTCACCTCATAATCTTCCATCCAAGCTGGCCTTCTTCTGCCTTGTTGAGATCGTGAATCCTCTTAGGATTGTTCACCAGATTGAACAACACCACTCACCTCATAATCTTCCATCCAAGATGGCCTTCTTCTGCCTCATTGAGATCGTGAACCCTCTTGAGCTGGTTGATCTTCATTAAGGCTCAGCTGTTGTAATTCCTGGTCTGATTGTAAGCTTTGTAGGTGTTGCTGGTGTTGCGGTTGTTGGTTTGATTGTTCACGTACTTCTACTTCTTTTTCATCAAATAATACAGGTATTTGCTGCTAGTTTACACTTTATTCTATCCAATTCCAAGTGTTATCCTTTTTAAACACAACATCTCGACTGATGATAATCTTTTTTGTGATAGGATTGAACAATTTGTAGGCTTTCAAGTGTTTGATGATTCTAAGGAATACATATTTTTCACCTTTGTCAACTAGCTTCTTTCTCTTCTCATATGGAACATGTGCATATGCAATGCATCCAAACACTTTGAAGTGATCAACTGATGGCTTTTGTCCATTTCAGGCTTCTTCAGGTGTCATGTTTTGAACAGCAAATGCAGGACTGCGATTCAAAACATGAATGCTCCATTTCATAGCTTCTAGCCAGAAATTCTTCAGAACTCTCATATTTTTCAATATGCATCTCACCATATTCATAATGGTTTGGTTTTTTCTCTTCGATATTCTATTTTGCTGTGGTTTGTATGTTGTAGTCAAGTGTCTTTGAATTCCATATTCATCACAAAAGTCTTGAAACTCTTTTGAACAAAATTCTCCACCACAATTTGTACGAAGAATTTTAATGGTTCTCTCTACTTAATTCTCAACATGTGTCTTGAAGTTTTTGAATGCATTAAAAGCTTCAGACTTATCCTGCAAAAAATAAACTCATGTTTTTCGACTACAGTCATTGATAAAGGTGATAAAGTATCGTTTACCTCCATTTGATGATGGGTTTATTGGTCCATAAAGATCAGAATGTACTAGCTCTAAGACCTTCTTTGCTCTCCATGATTTTCTTTGTGGAAATTCTTTACGATGTTGTTTGCCAATAACACAATTTTCACACCTTGTTGAAATAAATAATATTAGGAAGACCAATCACCATGTTCTTCTGATAAAATGTCTTTAACCCATTGACATTGAAATGGCCAAGTGATAGTGCCACAACCATGTTGAATCAATTTCCCTAGCCATAAGGCAATATTGAAGAGTTTGAATTTGCAGTGAAAACAATCTGTTTGGTGTCATTTTAGCATGAGCAACCAGACCCCTTGTAGGATCATAAACTTCACAAACACCATTCTTTATTGTTGTCACATATTCCTTCTCTTGTAACTGTCCCAAGCTTAGTAAATTGCTTTTCAAATCATGAATATAAAAAACATTTGAGATTGTCTCAATTGTATCTTTTTTAGTTTTGATTTGAATATCACCCTTACCCATAACATTAACTTTAGAATGATCACCAAAACTCACAGTAGTATGAAAGTCTTCATTTAGATGAGAAAATAAAGACTTACTACCACACATGTGATTACTGCAGCCGGTATCTAAGTACCAAACATCTAGCTCACATTGGTGATCCTTCGTATGGAACACCATCAATAACGTTTCTTCTTTTTTGTTCTCTGCAAAGTTCGATTTCTGCCACTTTTCTTTATTATGAGGCAATTTGGTATAGCATTCAAATTGATAATGACCAAGTCTGTGACATTTGTAGCACTCCATATTATTTCTGCCAAATGGTTGTTCACGTCCTCTTCCTCTGCCTCCATCTTTGTTGTCTCGATTTCCTCTACCTCTACCTCTTCCTCTCATATGTGAGGATTCAGTAAAAGTAGAAGCCTTTAAATCATGCTCCTCTATGATGGTGCTTCATCTCATCTTCTGCTCATGTACTAACAATAAGCTCTGAAGTTCATCAAGAGAAAGAGCTTTTATATCTTTAGATTCTTCGATTGAGCAAACAACATAATCATACTTTGACGATAAGAAACGTATAATCTTTTCAACAATTACAGTATCGTCTATTTTTTCACCATGAAATCGCATTTTGTTTGATATCCCCATGGTCTTTGCATAATATTCGGTGACTGATTCTCCATCCTTCATTTGTAAAGTCTCAAAATCTCTCGTGAGAGCTTGAAGTTGTGAACGTTTCACCTTTGAAGAGTCTTGATATTTCTTCTTCATAGAATCTCATATTTCCTTAGAAGTATCTTTGCTAAGAATTGTTTCCAAGATAGAACGATCAATGCCCTGAAATAAATAATTATTTGCCTTCAAATCTTTTAATTTCAAACCGCTCAGCGCAACAGTTGTGCTTCTATTAAAACGATCCCATTTTCTGGTTATGCTATCCCAGAATCGACCACCTGCCAGTACTCTTTTGAACGTAAGAAATTCTCCGTTAGCATGCTCCAATGATCATAGTGACCATCGAAACGAGGGATTGTTGCCTGCACAAAATTTGTCTCTGAAGCCATCGTATTTTTATTTATGCAAAATAAAAAACAATTAATAAAAAGAAAGTTGCTGCTATTGTGGACTATTTGGTGGACACTGTTTTGAGACTCTCACACTTTCTCTTCTATTTGTGGCTCTGATACCACTGTTACGAAATGATAAAGAAATAGAAGATCAAATACTTTTAATGTGTGGAATGAATAAACAACAAGCCTTTAAATAGGTTGTACAGTAACCAAGAAATTAATAGCAACAGAATAACAGTAATATCTCCACTACCTAAAACGTGGATTGAACTCCTATAGAATAGGTATTTCCTATGGAATAGGTCTTCCACTACTTATTGCAGATAAACTCAAATACATAAGCAACATAATTTATTTTTAACATAGATTTACCTCATTTTCTGAATGATGTTTTCCGAGTAGCTTTGATTCACCCAGATTTAACTCTTTATATTTTTCTTTTAAATTTATCTCATTACATTAATCAAGAAATTGCTTTGAAATTTGATCAAAGTGATTACCCATTTTCTTTATTCTTTACCTTCTCTCTCTGACTTCCCTACTTTTCTTTATTTTTACTCTGTTTTATTTGTTGATTTACATTATAGATATCTTTGTAGAGCTTATAGTACAAGTATTTATTACTAGTAGTTAAATTAGGAGTTTTTGTTTCAATATCAAATTAGTATTTTTATTAATTTTTTATTTTATTTTATATGCTTGGATATCTATAAATAAACACTCTATGTATACATTCAGATTAAAATGTATTATTGATTGAATAAAATAAACTCTAGTTTTCTTTAAAATCAAATGTGTCACTATTGTTTCGGTGATTTTGTTGGTTGTTCTATATGTATAAAAAGATGTATTTAATATTTTTATATTTTAAAAACTATAATGAATGGACAAACAATTATTGAATTTCAAAATCTCATCTGATATATCAAATACCAATATTGTGTGGTGTTTTTTAAAATTATTTTGTTTGCAAATATATTAAAATAATTTTAATTTTTTTTTGATATCATCATATTAAAATTATAAAAAAAAACTAAAAATACAATAATTTAATATTTTTCAAGATAAATATATTTAAAAAAATATCTAAAAATATAAATTATCACACTCTCAAACAAATTGATAAGAAGCTCAACAGATTCTAGGGGTGAGCAAAAAAATCGAAAAATCAATTAAACCGAGAAAACCGGAAAAAAATAACCGAAAAAACCAAACTGAAAAAAAAAACTAATTAAACCGATTAAAATTTTGAAAAAACTGGCCGGTTCGGTTCGGTTTCGGTTTTATAAGAAAAAAACCGAAAAAACTGAACCGAAACCGAAAAAACCAGAAAAACTGAACCGAACCAAAACCGAAAAAAACTAGAAAAACCGAGCCAAACTGATCCAAAACCTAGCCAAACCAAAAAAACCAAGCCAAAACAAAGCCAAGCCGAGCAAACCGAGCCAAAACCAGAAAACACCAAGCCAAAATCGAGAAAACCGAGCCAAAACCAGAAAACACCGAGCCAAAATCGAAAAAACCGAGCCAAAACCGAGCCAAAACTAGAAAAACCGAGCCAAACCGTTTTTTCCCTAAAAAACCGAACCGAAACCGGTCGGTTGATCGGTTTGGTTCGGTTTTGGTTTTTTTTCAAAAAAAATTCAGTTTGATTACTTTTTTTGATAAAAACCAAACCAAACCGAAAATAATCACCCATAACATATTCATAACAAGCCCGCCATAGACAGGCCGAACCCTGTAAACTATGTTAACTAGCAATCTATAACTCATGTTTACAACATTGATTCTCAACAGAAGAAAATGAAGCTTTTTACATCATCCTTTCTTGGTGTGATTTTGCACTCTTAGAAGTAGCTTCAGTGTCATACATCTTTTCAAAAAATTTCACACAAGCATCAATCTATACCTAAAAAAACCAAGTCCTTTACACCATGTTCTAAAGCATGATGCCCAATCAGTGAGATTTCTTCCCTTAATCATAGCAGTTTCTTGTTTCTGTTCTCAACCTTGTGTGTTCCATCTGCTGCATCACGGTCAACGCTAGCCATAACTAGTCTCTCGTTTTTGGTTCTTGGCCTCATTGGTTCTGATAGAGTGATAGCTGCTCTAGCGATTTCTTTCTACGTTACACTACTTGGCCTCGAGCTTCAAGCCGCAGCGTCCAGTCCTTTCTGCTTCTTGAGCTGTTCCTTGGCCTCCATCAAGGCCCTGCCCAGTTCTTCATCCTCCGGGGCTTCATTTTGCAACATCTCATAATCTTTGATTGAAACTTCCCATTTTCCCAACTATTTCAATGAAGCAAACATTAGACATTATCAAACCAAATTTGACATCATCTAAATTGCCGTGAAAAATAAAAAGCTACATCACATTTCAAAACATGCTGTACAAACTAAATATAGTCACCTTTGCATAGCAATCAGCTCTTCTTAGTCTGGCCTTTGCGTAACCTGGGCGCACAGTAAGGGCAGCGTTGCAATCCTCCACCGCTTTTTCATACTGGCCAAGCTTGGACCGGCAGGCAGCTCGATTGCATAACAACACTGAGTTGAAGGGATCATGCTCAAGTCCCTCACTATATGCATTACATGCCTCATAAAATTTTGCTGCCTTAAAAAGCTGATTGCCATGTGATCGAGCTGCAGCTACAGCTTTAGCCTTTTTCAGCACCGTATATGCTTCCTTGTTGTTAGAATCAAGCCTTGTTGCTCGTTGTGCCGTGGCCAGAGCATTATCAAATCTGTTAATCCAGAGGTTAAAAGCTTTATTAACTCGATAAACAAGAAGGACAATTAACCGATGCATTCCTTCAATTATATTGGACTGAATTAAATGGTTAGCGAATAAAAGCTGGCATTAATTATTTCAATTAGACAGGCTCAGTTATAGTCAAATATATGTTTTGGCTCGAACGTGAACCCCATTAATAGTAGTCAACAATAGAAACCTGCCAAGTTCACGTGAGAAGTGTTCAGCATATCATTAACAATCTATAAGAAGATTTTTGAAAAAAGCTGTGTTATTTCGTAAATACTTTTTACATCAGTTTTATTTTGCTAATTTTTAATTTTCTATACTAATAAGCGAAAATACCAGAGAAAAGCATGTCTTTTGTTAAAAAAAAAAAAAAAAACCCTGCTTTTACCATAAAAGCTTAGGTGCAAAATCAAAGCATTTAACCCAAACAATCATTAGGGAATAGTTGAGCAAGTTGGTGACTGGTGGGTAAGTGGTCAGATTTTCCCTTGACTTTGTATATATTTTGGTTCCACTTTTTACCAGCAAAAATATGCCTTTTGAGCTGTTCCTCAATTTGAAAATACAGTCATTCCTTTCTTTTAATTATTTATGAGCCTATGCAATCATATACTACGCTCTCATGCAGATTGTCACCTCTAATGCAATTCTAATAATGTGTGACTATGTAACACAGATCACTAACCTGCCAATAGCCATGTCAACCTGAGCTCGTACCATCAACAAATTTGCGTTGCCAATTGTACCAAAAAATTGTGTACAGGCATCCACATCAAAATTTGGACCCTTTTGCAATGCTTCGTCGGCCTCTTGGTGCCTATGAAGCTTTATCAAGGCCTCAGCTTGCAATGCATATATCTATATTAGACACACAACTAGTTTAGCAAGCATGGCGGTATTTAATATTTGAACGTGTTCAATGAAAACTAGGTGGATTACTTGCAGTGCTGAATCTGAACCAGCAGATATGGTAGCCGCAGTCTCCTTGATCAAGGTGTTCCAATCTCGATGTCTACGAGCATCAGTGCACTTGTTGAGATGGGCTTGAAGAGCTTGAGCGTTTGAAATGTCAGCATGATCAGCTTCTGGCCCTGCGCGTTTGTAGTGATATATAGCCTTTTCTGCCTCGCCTAATCTATGAACACATAAAATTTTCACCAATGGAAAGAAGAAAGACCGTATAAAATTAGCATGGCACTAAATTGAATTAGAATCTCCGGGCAATTAATGGTATTTTTTTTTTATTTTTACCTGAGATGCAAGTTTGCTAAACGATGATGAGCTCTATGATAATGGGGTTCGATTCGAATGGCTTCTCTGCACTCGAAGACTGCCTCCAGAAGTTTACCTAGAGCTGTTAATGCCGCGCTTCTGTTGCTCCGATAAGAAGCCTTGTTAGGATCAATCGAGATTGCTGCATCATACAAAGCCAATGCCTCTGCAAAATTCCCATTCTTGTAATCCTCATTACCCATAATTTTAAGCTGCTCAGGGTCCATTCTAGTAGAGAGAGCCCTGCATAAAGAACCTGCAGCAGGCTGCGCACCTACGTTTGGTTTCTCTTCATTCTGTTTCTTCACTACATTTCCCATTACACTATTAGGGTATTTCCCATTAGGAGTTGCAACCTCTTCTCTTGCGGTCTTAGGAAGGTAATCAAGAACATCACGAGAAGTCGTATTTCCTCCACCCCCTCCCTGCCTCAAGTTACCTAAATTGCCAAGGAGCATCACATTGCTGGATGAAGCACGAACAAGCGTGCTGCTTCCTTTAGATTTCTGATGATCAGAGATATAGCTTTCGAGCTCACCTGAAAGACCAACTGCCTCCTTAGGAACCCTCCTACCATGTTTAACATAAGCATTTTGATTACCGTAACCTTGATTTTGATTGGCATGACCTTGATCAGATGATATTTTGGTTGCGTCCTCGGGAAGTTTTCTACCGTAGTTTTGGTTCTTTGAAGGAGGGATCTTGGGATGCATGGGAGCTTTTGTGATAGATTTTCGCTGCTCTTCTGCTATGTTAGACGGATTGCCTAGAAATGCAGCCTCATCTGAGCCACTCCTACGCCTCTTCGGCGTGCTAGGTGTTTTGGTGAAATTGGCTGCATTCATTGTACTAATTGAACCTGTGGATGTTGATCTTCTTGGCCAAAAAACTCTTCGACCAAAAACCGCTGAAAATAGGCCGCAACCTGCAGATTTCTTTTCGGGCGACAAGTCTCCCATATTCTGTTATGACCTTTGAGCCTCTCTCCTCAAGTCTTACAGCAGGTAATGCAGCTTTTATGGTAGAGAAGGTTGGCACATTTTTAAACCAACAAAGACACAGAACATTGCTAGCTATTTAGCTATGAAAACAATATTGATGAAACGTTATGATGGAGAGACATTGAACACAAATTATCCATCAGAAATGAGAGATTCGAAGTATAAATACATATATATCATGGGCTTTGCCAGTCAGGAAGATTGAACCCTGCCTAAATCCAGGAAAAAAGAAAGAGAATGAATGGACGTGGGGTTTGAAAATAGCTAGCTCCAGGAGATAGATTGGAAGGGCCCCTGAAGTGGCTGCAAGGACATAGAATCTCTTTGATTTCGCTCTCTTTCTGTTACAGACAAGACATGAAATGGCATGATGAATGTGGGGGGAAAATTTGTAAATTTCTTTAGCAAAAGGAGCACACTAATTTACAGTTGGTCTAGTTTTATTAAACTTTAAAAGGGGGAAGATGGTCTTGATTGTTCAATTTTTTGTTCTCTGTTATTTCATGTTTCGTGTGTGGTGGAAAAGGGGGGAACCAAGAGACCCGGTCTTTTACGAAACGTGGATCTCTAAAATTTTAGCAAAGAAAAGAAGTGTATTTCCTCGCCTTTGCCCTACATTTGGCATGAATATTCTTAAAATACTGTTTGTTTTTATTTTTAAAAGAATTGATTTTTTTTTATTTTAAATTAATTTTTATTTTCAATTCTTCTAATATACTAATATCAAAAATATTTTTTAAAAAACAATATTATTTTAATATATTTTTAAATAAAAAATACTTTAAAAAACAAAATATATTATCCCAAAACCTAAGACATGTAAATCAAGAAAACAAACGAATAATTTGTACCCAGACAAGTTCTGCAGTGTTTTTCGGATTTGAAAAACGTTGGATGGATTAATTTGCTCAAAAATTAATGCAAATTCCTGTAATCAGAGCAAAACTTT
>Ga0325410_1008376_pt1 | contig 11206 bp, 5 predicted proteins | sample PopdelMetagenome_16_FD_206182 | JGI IMG/M metagenome (GOLD analysis project Ga0325410, IMG submission 206182) | Populus deltoides microbial communities from Bellville, Georgia, United States - Xylem-PdIQD-R3 | ecosystem: Host-associated > Plants > Phyllosphere > Stem > Wood/Secondary xylem...
TGAAAGGTTGGCTAGAAATTAAACGGTGCCTTTTGTTTTTTTCTCCAAGGGGGTGAGAAAACACGTACGACGTTTGCTTTGAACTTTCAAAGAGTTTTAATGTCTTGCAAGACACCAACCCATGAACCGGTCACTAATAAATTACTATCAATGAAGGCAACCCTTTCATTTGATTTGGAAATTTTGCTTACTGAGAGGATTTGAAAATATAATAGGGAGTATAATTTAAAATATATTCTGTGTAAAAATATATTAAAATAATATTTTTTATTTTTTTTAAAAAAAATTTTAGCCACATTTTCAAACTCTACTTTATATACCGATGAAAGGTAGATCAATGAAGTGTTGGTCTAGCGGTTAAGGCATTGCTATATCCTTATAGGGGTGAGAATACTAGTTCGATCCCCGGAAAATGTATTTATTAGGAGGTTAATTCCGAACTCCGAATGAGATTAATCTCATCTTTTAAAAGGATATGAGAATACCCGAACAAAAATCAAAAGATGAAAGATTGAAAATGATTGAAGAACTTATCCATCACAAATTAGATTAGAAGCTCATTCAATGTTTATTTTCAAGAGAATACAACCAAATTCCTGTATCTACTTTTACTCCAACATCTAGAAGGAAATATATTTGAAAGATTCCTAACTTCTCACCAGCATAATTGTCTCTCTTGACAAACCAAGGGAAATTAATGAGGTCTTCATCCTTGCTATCGAAGGTAAAAATACATCATGAAATCATTATCGTTTGCGAAATGATTTAGCTTAGTTTGAACTCCATTGTCATTCGTGACATTTATTTTCAATAAATTCCATTCAAAAGTTATTATTTTTCTTATAACTAAAGGGACCTTTATATTTGTTTGAATTTATATAAATTATAGTTTTTAAACTCAATACCAGGTAATAGATTAATTTAATAATTATTGATTTAAAACTTGAATTGAGTGAATTAATAAAAATACTCAATTTTATTTTTTAAAAATAGATTAATTCAAGTTAACTTAATCTGTACATAATCTTAGTCCTAAATAATATTTATCATTGATTTGAGTTTCAGAAGTATAGTATAAAAGATGATATTACCATTATGGTCGCACATTCCTTGTATAATTGAAGCGTGCGTTCTTAGAAAAAAAAAAGAAAAAAAAAAAGGAAAAGGAAAAGGCAGAGCAGAACCATGCATGATTTGAGCTTGGACAAAATCACATGAAGGAATAATGAGTAGCCCAACTGGATCTGAGCCCGAGTCAAGCTGGCTCCCATAAACTCAATCAAGAGACTTATTCTCTCACTTTGACTTTTCAAGGAAACTTAGGTTGGGTCCACAAAATTATTATATTTTCTGGGAAAAGACAGACAGAGAGACAGAGACTAGAGAGAGGGCAGAGAGCAGAGAGTAGAGACACGGCGTGTCGTGTGCTTGTTTGCGCGGGCGTCATTTACGCACCGGAAAATGAGGAACCGTGTAAAAATGCCAGCTTGCCAGATGGGTCCCATTTGCAGCTTGTCTAGTACTTTGACTTCCCTGCTCTGATTGAGACACGTGTGCTGCTCGTGACTAAAGACTCTGCTTCGAGGGTAATAAAGTAAGCACGTGCACCACGTTCGTGGGGCTGTTTGCTAGGCGATTTTAATTTATTCTCGTGTGAACAGCTTTTCGAGCGTGATTGGTGAATCTCTATGCAAATTTGAAGGCAATGACAGGAATATCCAGGTTTAATAGTATTTTTTATTTATTAAAATAATATCTCAATCAATTAAGATCTCGAGCCACCGCCAAGTGATCATTTCGGAATTAATTACATCCTCGTGGAGAGAAATGTAATTAAAAAAGATTGATTTTTTTCTTGACATTTTAGATTTCAGTCTTAAAAGATTCCTTGAACGGGTTAGAAAAAGATTCTTTGATCTCTTTTTAATTCTTACACTCTTTCACTTTTCTGAACAAGTTAAATTCGTGACTGTACTATATTGGTGTTGTCGAATGAAGTGAAAATCAAGATTTTAAATTTCTGAAAGAGAGGAAAAAAAAAATCATTTTTAGTGATTATCTAGCTTGCTTTTTTTAAAAAAAGAAAAAATATTTAAAGCTTCCAACACTGTTTAAGACATAAATTATTATAAGATTTTGACCTGTTTTGTACTTAACTGAAAAAAGACTTGGTTTCAACATATTTAAGTGCGATAAATTATACGCTTGTCATTCCCATTCAATATCTTGTTTAATATATAAAAAAAAATCCGTAAGAAGCGATAGGGTAAGCTTGTATCTCTTGATTTAGGTTTTGTAGTTATTTAACCTAGCTAGAATTTATAATTCTATCTAGTAATCCGTGGTGTAATTCTATTTATTTTTTTTTAAAGAAAAAACAATGTATGTGCTAAAATGATAATATAACTAGGTAAGTTTAATTTTTTTAAAAAGTTGTGTTTTGATACTGGCAGGACCCAAGGCTATTTGAGTCTTGCACACGCAGGACCCAAGTCTATTTTGGGCCATGCATAACCAACAACCCGAGTTATTTTGGGTTATGCAACATGCGGGGCTCAAAGATAGTTGGGTCTTGGAGCGCCCAAGCGCCACATGTGTGCTGGGGGTGTGTCAAGCACAGATACAAGATCCAAACGCCACGTGGACGCAGGGGTGTAGCTACCACTAAGGCAGGACCCAACACCCACACAGCCTAAGCGCCATATGTGCGCAACACTGAGGCATGACCTAAGCACCACATGTACGATTCAGACAGGAGCCCAAATGCCATGTGGGCACAGGGGGGTGTACCCAACCCCCAGGCAGCAGTCCAAGCGCCACGTGTCCCCACGTAGTTTTTCTTTGATAATAATAATAATTTTTTAAAATTTATTAATGATGATAATAATAATAGTAATTTTTAGTTTTACCTTTCAAATCAAATATACGGTTGTTTTTCAATAACAAGAATTATTTTTTTTCTATTTTATTAATAATATTATTCATAACACCAAAGATAATATTTTTAATATTAATACTTTTGATTACAGTAAAAATAATAATATTCATAACACAAATGATACTATTTTTAATTCCAAGAATATTGAAAATGCAAATAATAATATTTTTTTGTATTAAAAAAATTAAATTCTTATAAAAATAATAATATTATAACACCAATAATAATATTTTTAATATGAATATGTTGAATCATAAGAAAAATAATAATATGTCGATATGAATATTTTGAATAATGAGAAAAATAATAATATGTTTTATATGAATACTTTGTATGGTAAGAAAAATAATAATATTTACAATGCAAATTATAATATGTTTTATATTAATACTTAGAATTGTTAAATATTTTTAATAATACTACGCTGCGGGCTCACTTTTTATTTTTAAAAAAAATATCATAAAAATTTATAACATAAATAATAATATGTTTTCAATATTAATAATAATATTTTCTTTGAAATTTATTAATTATTTTATTAATAATAAAAATAATAATATTTTTAAAACAAATAATAATATTTAGAATCCTAAGAACCATGAACATTGGGTCTTTAAGGAGGATTGGTGGGTCCTGACGACCCATTGATCGTGGGTCCTGACACTGGACCCATTTCCCTTGGGTCCAGCGTCAATACCCAAGCGCTAGAGGTCCCCAAGTGGAGCGGGGGCATGAGTCACGCCCAGTGCAGCCCAAGCGCCACGTGTGTACAGCACTGTGCCCAGCTCCCAAGCAAGAAGCCCCATCGCCACGTGTGCTCAGCACTGAGGTAGGACTCAAGCGCCACGTGTGTGCTCCAGGCAGGAGCCCAAGTGCCACGTGGGCGTAGGGGATGTGCCCAACCCCCAAGCAGCTGCTCAAGCGCCACGTATCGTGGTTTTTCTTCAATGGTAATAGCAATTTTTTTAAAATTTATTAATGATAGTAGTAGTAGTAGTAATAATAACAGTAATAATAGTAATTTTTAGTTTTACCTTTTAAATCAAATCTATGGTTGTTTTTTAATATTAAGAATAATATTTTTTCTAATTTAGTAATTATTTGATTAATAGTATTAATTATTATAAAAAATAATAATATTTATTACACAAACGATAATATTTTTAATATTAATACTTTTGATTATAGTAAAAATAATAATATTCATGACACAACTAGTACGATTTTTAATTCCAAGAATATTTAGAACGCAGATAATAATATTTTTTTCTATTAAAAATTTGAATTCTTATAAAAATAATAATATTATAAAAGAAATAATAATATCTTTGATATAAATATTTTGAATTATATAAAAAAAATATTTAGAACAAAAATAATAATATGTTTTATATGAATACTTTGTATTATAAGAAAAATAATAATATTTACAACTCAAATTATAATATATTTTATACTAATACTTAGAATTGTTGACTATTTTTAATAATACTGCGCTATGGACTCACTTTTTATTTTTATAAAAAATATCATAAAAATTTATAATAGAAATATAATATGTTTTTAATATTAATAAAAATATTTTCTTTCAAATTTATTAATTATTTTTTAATAATAAAAATAATAATATTTTTAAAACAACACGATAATATTTAGAATCATAGGACTCAGAGACCTGGGGTCCAGCGCCATGACCCACATGCTATGTGTCCCCAAGTGGGGCATGGGCATGGCTCACTCCTAGCGCAGCCCAAGCATCACGTGTGCGTAGGGGTTTGCCCAGCCCTTAGGCAGGTATCCCAACGCCATGTGGTGCGCAGGGGTGTGTCCAGCGTTGTGGCAGCAACCCAGGTGCCACGTGTGTGTTGTGGGTGCTCAGCTCCCAGGCAAGCAGCCCAAGCACTATGGGTGCGCAGCTCCAGGTGGCGCGCCTCCAACCTCACACATGCCCCCCACCAAACAGTGTCATTCATAATGAATTCACTCATAGTGCATAGTACCTGAGCTACAGTGCAGAACAGTGCAATCCACAATGAATTCACTCATAATATATAGTATTCCACGCTACAATGAAACAGTTGTAATTAATTATAACCGAAGTATTACATTATATCAATCTTGATAACTGTATTTTGAATTGGACCATCCTCGATGATTCTAACAATCAATTGCCATTTTCTCATGAAGGTTATCTAAAAATTAAAATCTTGTAACGTTTTACATCACAGGACATCCTTCATTAGAGCCACCTCTCTACGACAACTTAGAAGGAGTCTTCCAACTTTTCATTATCGAACTAGTCTAAAACACCAACTGACGTCTTTGTTGTCTAAATATCCCTTCCTTTTCCTCTGAAATACATATAAAAAACCCAAAGACTCCATAATTCAATGTTTAAACAAATAAATAATCACAGCAAAAAAATAAATCAAAACTTTTATTGTAACATTTTAATATATAATTACCAACATATGTCTTTGACACTTGTAGATCTATCTAGCAAAGTTATAAAAAATGGTTCCATACTAAGATTACATATTAAAAAGTTGATCAAGGTTAATTTAAAATAATGTTATTAAAAAAAACAATCAAAGCAACTTCATTTTAAATTTTTAAAAAACATTAAATTTTGTATGACTTCAGTTTTGATATAATCAACTAAGTTTAATTGTAATTACCAATTTAATTTGATATAAAACTTGACTAAACTTTAATTTTAGATTAGTGAGTTACCAGTTGACCAACTAAGTTGGTCTAGGATGAAAGCTAACCATCTAAGTTGATCTAGGATGAAAAATTTTACAATAACCAGAGTAATTAGTGACATTTTATTATTTACTTAATAAGTTCATATTAAAAAAAAAACAGAGACAATACAAAGAAAAGATAACCAAAAAAACCTTGTCCAACATAAAATTTATTTCTCGTATTTATTTTATTTTAAAATGAACCTATAAATACAACTAATAAAATTTCATTAATTACTCTTCGGACACAATAAAATTCTCAGCCCATGATTAATAACAACGCTCTTTGTCGTGGATGGTTGTAGGAGACTTCCATGTTCTTAGTGTTTAATGGTGTTTACTTATATGAGAAATTAATGGGTAAGGTATTAATCATGAAGTTTAGAAGAAATTTCACACCCTCCTCTTAGTGTTTAATTGGAATTCTTGAATTTAATTGACTAGGATATTTTGCTAACTTGTATTAATAAAATATGGGCATTTAAGAAAAGATATAAATAGATGTATTTTGTTGAAAAAAATTTGAAAAATATATATTTGTTGAAGAAACTTTTGTATAAAAATATTTTCATTAAAATGTTGAGAGAAAGAAATTCCTTGGTTTTTCTCAAGTCAAGCATAAATAAAATAAATATTGACTTGTATGTAACAAAATGTTCAGAAAAATAAAAAAAAAAAACCCTAAAACCATTTACAACTTTCAAAACTAAAGAAATAACATAGAAATGTTCTCTCGCGTCTCTGTCCAGAAACCCCAAACAAAAAAGAGACCTTCGGCAAAAGAGATTGCGGGAATCTGAGAATGTTCAGAAGGGCCCATTTGGCAATTATGTGGGCATTGGGTTGGTTAGGCACGGAGACGGCCATGAAGTTAATGTCCTGTCTTCTTCTTGTTGCTCATCAAGATATTGAAGGAAACCTAACCGGTAACGGAGAGATTATAAACATTAATTTCTTTATCAACACATATTTGACTTATAATAGAAAGTGCTTGTAACACAGTTCAAGCAGTATTTTTTAAAAATTTTAATTTTTTTATTTAAAATTATTTTTTATATATTTTAGATTATTTTGATATGCTAATGTCAAAAATAATTTTTTAAAAATAAAAAAATATTATTTGATGTATTTCTAAGCGAAAAATTCTTTGAACTGTAATTGTTACTACATTCTCAAACACACCTTTAATCTAGAAAGGCTTTTTCAATGCTATTGTCTTTTTGTTAGGAGTGATCGATGCAGTTCGTTTTTACTTTTAAACACAACTATATAAAAAAATATATTTTTTTAAGATGTAGAATTGAACCAAACTAGAAACAAGTTCAAATCAAATCAAATTGAATAAAAAATTGGTTCAAATCGTTTTATTTTTTTATCAAACCCAAAAACTTTTTTTTTCTATGATTGGGCTTTTTTCCGGGCTTTTTTATTGATGTAAAAGAAAACCAATTTCAATTGCCCAATTTTTGGTCCATTTTTGGAATTTTTTTTGGGCTTTTAAAATTTTTTAATCATTCGAAAGTCAAGTTGTTAAATTTTTTGTTAAATTTTTTAACAAACCAATTGACGTATCAAATAGAGAAAAGAAACACCAAACAAAAAAGTAAAAAACCTTCCATGTACCATTGAAAATTAGAGCTCATTCAGGTAAGGTTATGGTTCCTCTTATTAGTGGGCATAACTCACATGAATGTTTCTTCCTCCGAGATCCTGCAACACTCACTATATCATTTAGGAAACAAGGGTTCAATCACTCAAAAACATTATATTTTTTACCTACAACAAAGCCTGGCATTTTTTCGGCAGCAAAGCATTATAATCACAAAAAAAAAAACATTAAATAAGGTAAAGTTGGCACATAGATGGGGGAGGAGGTTGCGGGAAAGAAGAGAGCAAAAGATTTAGTAGCCCATCTATCAAAATCCAAACACACCATCTCAAAAAGTAATTTTGAACATTGACCCTCATAACAATAAATAAAGGCGAGGAAGAAACTTACAGATAATAGAGAGGGCAGCACTGTTGTTAAGAGACAACAGACTAGAGACTAGAGAGAAGAGAGAAGACATATGAGAGAAAAGACAAAGAGGTGGGAAGTTGCAGGAAAAAAGATAACAAATTGTTGAGAGAAAGGGAGGTGAGGGTGGTTGTGGGAGGAAAGAGAATTAGGGAATTGAGGTTTGATTTAGGTTATAAACAGCGTTTTTTTAAGTGCGATTACGGGTGTTTTTCAAATAACTTTTCATGTCAAAATAAATACTAACAAGTTTGTTTCAGTTTTGAACAGTTTCAGAAGTTTGAAAACCAAACCATAAATCATTTGGGCCTTTTAGTATGTTTTTTCGGTTAATTGATTTTTTTATTTTCTTAATTTTTTTAATTATTCAACTTTTTTTATCATCCTTAATAAAAATAAAGGTGACATTTCAATCTATTTTTTACTTTAAAAATATAATAATTCATTTCAGATAAATTTATTTTATACTTTTATTTTTATCTTTCAAACTAATTTTTTTTTTGTTTTTTGAAAAGCTAACATTAATGGATAGTAATCCAACAAAATAGTATGTTCCGTATTTTTAAAATTTTTAATTTTTTTATTTAAAATAATTTTATATATATATATTTTTAGATTAATTTGATATACTATGTTAAAAATAATTTTTAAAAAATAAATAAATAATTTATTTTAATACATTTCTAAATAAAAAATATTTTAAATTTTCATCAACAAGCAAATAAACTTTAAAATGTTCGTTCTTCTAACTTGGTGGCTCTAAACGTAAAACGTGTAAGAAAACTTAAGTATGCTTTTCACCTTGTCATTTTTAAGTTCAAGTTAAAAAAAAAAAAAAGTGTAAGAATTTTTTTTTCATGAGTACACTTATCCAAATATAAATGATCTATCTAACTAATTTTTTATTTATTTATTAACCATTCTCCAATGCCCTACATTATGTTTGAAAACATTAGATTTTTTATTTTTTTTATTTTTGTATGGAACTGCAATGTCTTCGCTGTGTAAATCTTCACAGTACCTTTAATTGAATACTTAATAGCACAGTGTCAAACATCTGCTATGCAGTGTTTTGTTTCATTAATTTTGTCTTCGGAGCACTGGTCATATTAATCATTCTGAAAAGGAAATCGATCTTTACAGAAAATCAGGCTCTTTATGACTCGACAATTGCTGAAAAAGGAGATTTGAGATGTTGTAGCTTTGCTAATTCTCCAAGTAAACAATTTCAGCTGTTACTATAAACAAGTTTGTGATATTTGTTATGAACTTGATATATATAAGCTATTTTAGCCTCCTCCTCCTTTTCATTTTCTTCTCGTTTTCTGCTTAATTTTAGCTTTTCAGGGACGCAGAAGTGGAATGCTAACTTGGTCAGTGGTTCTTGTCAGATTTAATGGATGAATCACTACGTGGATTTTTTTTTTTAATTTTTGAGATGGCAGTCATATGAAGTTAATTCAAGAGGATTGGAATTTTTTTCGAAAAGCTGGCTTCCAGGGAACTCTCATCCCAAGGCATTGGTTTGTTGTTGTCATAGTTATGGAGATACTTGCACTTTTTTGTTTGAAGGTACGCAAATTGAGTGAAAGTTTAATGGTGAGCCATTTGTGGAAAATAGAGCTTAATTTACCTAGCTATGGAGGTGTCCACAGGAGTTGCAAGAAAGGTGGCATCTTCTGGCTATGGAGTTTTTGCAATGGATTATCCAGGGTTTGGCCTTTCAGATGGTCTTCATGGCCATTTTCCAAGCCTTGATAAGCCTGTCAATGGTGTCGCTGAGCATTACTCCAACATCAAAGTTTTACTTAGTCAATGATGTCGCTGAGCATTGCTCCAACATCAAAGTTTTACTTATCTTTCTTGAACTATAATCTGATGTTTCCGCCGGAGCTTGTGAATGGTAAATGACTTTTATTTAGGGAAGAAGAACTAAGACTCCATATGGGCAACTACAACTCTGAACACTGTTTGATTTCGTTGCAGAGAACCCTAAGCTCCGTAATATTCCCACAAGCTACCTGTTTGGACAGTCCTTGGGTGGAGCTAGCAGAAGTATCCTCTTGAGCTCCATTTCGTTGGCGATTCTCACTTCCACTTAAGCTGAATAGTCTTTTCTCTAGTTCACAGATAACATGAGTCCATCATGGTTTGTGAAGCAAATATTTCTGTTGGGTGTAGCTCAAGTTTTTCCAAAGTTGAAAATAGTTCCACACCAGAATTTAGTCAAGACGGCATTCAGAGACTTGAAAAGGCAAGAGCTGGTTTGCGTATTAGTCTTATGATCTAGCATAGAACACAGATGTAATGCATTATTGTTATGCATTTAGTGTCAATGTCTTCTCTCCGGGGCACATAAATGCTACTTGTTCAGTGTCTTCTGACCTTGAGACCTTTCTGCAACAGCTACTAACACAAGTTACGCGGTGAAAATATCCATTTTCTCATGCCATTTAGTATATTTCTCATGCTAATAATGCTCCATGAAGATTATTGGAGAACTTCCAACTTGGTGTAACGTTTTTCGACTACTCTTTACAAGCCAAGAATCACATGAAATTTTCAGGAGTTGTGGTTCTGATTGATTATGCAAAGTTCTTTCTAATATTTTCTGATGGTTATAGTAGTTTGATCCGAAATGGTAACATTTTGCGGGTTTCTCTCTGTCACTACTAATCCTGCATGGAGAAGCTGACGTAGTAACTGATCCATCAGTAAGCAAGGCATTGCATGAGAAGGCAGGTAGCTCAGAAAGGTGAGACAGACGAGTACTCGACGGCATTATCTCCTGGCTTGATGAACACAGGATAAAATTTAAAGCATGATGTATACGTACATGCAAAATCCATCCCTCTCCACAACATATCTAATGCCCAATAAATTTATCGAGGAGCCTTCCTTGGCTGCCATGGTTTGTGCAATAAAGCTTCCTTCAATACAGCTTGTGGTTATACTATGTTTAATATTCTCTGTGATTTGGGTTAGATTAGCAATTTAGTTTTAAGGATTAATACTATATATCAGGTTTTTCAAAATGGATTTTTGCTTGGTGCCACAAGACTTGGCTGCCAAATTAAATTACTTTGGAATGAAAATTGAAAAAAAAAATATGACACCAACGTCCCAAAACCTGCACAATTTCACTGTAAAATTTTTAGAACATGGGGATTTGAGTGGGATTTAAAAGTATATATCAAATTATCTAACGAAGGGTTTTAATTTGAAGGCTTACATCCACTAGCCTAGGTTTCTTGATCTATATATTCAAGTATATATGATTTATATATAGTAAGTTTTAAACTCATGAAAAAAACTCCAATATTACATTAAAAAACTAATTTAATTTAAAATTTAAAATTATTAAATAAAATTACAATACAAGATTTATACCATTTGGCGTATTCTTATAAAAGCGCTTTTAGGGCAAGGAGATTATTGATTAATTATGATATCTAACCAAACATGAAAAAGAAAAAAGGACGAGTAGAATAATAATAGCTGAAG
>Ga0325410_1008377_pt1 | contig 11206 bp, 6 predicted proteins | sample PopdelMetagenome_16_FD_206182 | JGI IMG/M metagenome (GOLD analysis project Ga0325410, IMG submission 206182) | Populus deltoides microbial communities from Bellville, Georgia, United States - Xylem-PdIQD-R3 | ecosystem: Host-associated > Plants > Phyllosphere > Stem > Wood/Secondary xylem...
TAGAGGAAACATCTTACAAGCTTTCAAATTATTTCAATGATATTACTCTTTATTATCACCAAATTATTTCAATATTTGTTCGATAAGTTTATAACTTCATTTATTTCATTTTATTGCTATTTTTTTTAATCTAAACTTGTAATAGCTTAAGAGTTTTATTCATATTTGGTTTCTATACTTTTAATTGTTTTTTACTGAAACCTTGTACTATTTTTTGTATTGATTGCATCCTTATAATTAATATTTATTTTGTTTTGTTTTCTTCCCTCCTTTATTTTGTGAGTTGGTGTGGCACATTACCCTCTTGAATACACAACAAGTGTCATATGTAGGACTCTCTAATAAAGGGAAATTCAATAAAAAAAAATGAGACTTCAATCAAAACAATTCAAAAAATAGAGGAACCAAATTATTATTATTGTTATTATAAAGTCTCATCCTAAATATGTAAAATGTGTCATATATGGGATTGAAGACTTTTTAAAAATTTTTATTATAATAATCTAAAATTAATGAAATAATACATAAGAAAACCTAACTATCATTACTCAATTTTTACCCTCTACAAGTACAATAATTTGCATCAAAATATCTTGCAGACAAAATTTGTTTATTTTTTTTTGCAAAATAAAAACAGTTGCTGAAAAGGGAATAAAATAAAAAAAGTTCAAAAAATAAAAATAAATAAAAATACAACTAGGGATAAAATCAAATAAAATAAATAATTAAATTCAAACAAGGACCAAGCCAGAGCAATTACAAAAGTGTCAGGAATAATTTTAAGTGACAATTAGCGGCGTGATCGAAGAAAAAAAATGAAGAAAGAGGTTAAAATTTGCTGAAATTTCAAGAATTAAATAACCAAGGATCAAAATAAAAAAGTTGATAAAATTTGAGAGTCCTATTAATTCAATCAAGAGCTTAATTGAAGAGAAAAATTAAAACTAAGAGTCAATTTGACGAGAAATACACATATTGGGGAACTAAGGACTATATTACAAAACATGGTAAAATAATAGGTTTTAATTAAGCCTGATCACAAGCAGAATTGAAAGAAATCTAATATAATGACCCTATATTTAGAAAACTATAGAATTTGTTTTTTTTGTGTGTGTATACTTTGAAATTTTAGCAAAGTTTCTCTTAATTTTATTGTTACCAAGTGTTGACATAATTATTCATCAATAAAAATCCCAATTTTTCACAAGATCCAACTTCTGGGATCATTTCAATATCCAACAAGATCAAAATAGATTACGTTCATTTCAATATCCAACTTCGGTTTGGTTTTTGGGTTTCAGGCTTATGAAACCAAAACCGAACCAAACCGAATATTTTTTACAATATTCTAATCGGTTTAATTAGTTTTTTTTCATTGTTTAGTTTTTTCTGATATTTTTGTTTCCGGTTTTCTTGGTTTAATTGGTTTTTCGGTTTTTTTACTCACTCATAAAACTAACACCTCTAGTACCACTTAGGTACTAGTCAATATTTGAATTCTAGATCGTCAGATAAACTAATATCTCTAATACCACTCAGGTATTATTCAATATTTAAATTTCACTTTTCAATTGTTGTTTAATTACATTGCACTATATATATATATATATATATATATATATATATATATATATATATATATATATATATATATATATGCATAAACAAGCAATTAAAAAATTTATATTATTTAACAACTAGAGCCTTAAACAACTTAAATATGTAACTGTAAAGTACTTATTTGGTTCTTGAGCTCTAGATATAGTCATTTGTTGTTGTCCTAAACCTATAGCCTCATCTGTTACAACAGGAATCCAAACGTCATTACAACATGAACAACATTGGAAACTCATACTATTTTTTTTTTTGAAGTAGTAATAGTTCACTATCAGTTAGAACAATCAATCAGTTCTTAAGCTTCAAAACATACCAAAGTTAAAATTAATCATGGTGAAAGTAATCATTACCTCTAAATCACAAAGAAATTGATGAGATATCCAAGCTTTCTTCAACTCTTCTTCTCTTTCTCTCCCTAACTTTTAGCACCTTTATTTCTAAGCTTATAGCCATTACCAAAACCTGAAATCCTTTGTTGTAGTCCTTAAAAACTTTCCTAAACACTTTAATCTTCTTCTCTTAACTGTTTTAATGAAAGCAATTTTAATTCATTCTACATAATTTAATACATACATACATACATACATATATATATATATATATATATATATATATATTATTACATTATATTTTTCAATTAATTTTCCAACATTTTACTAGCACGAAAATATTTTTAAATGGGTTTTTACATCCAAAGATAAAAATATAATTTTAGTAAAAATTAAAGACTTACCAGACCAAAGACCAAAACCAAAAAGGTGTTGGAATTCTAAGACCATAGTGCATCTCAACATACGATGTCATTTTCAATGAAATTTAAAACACTAATTTAACCTAAGAGAAAAACTGATGTTACGTCAATTTAAATGAAATTGTGAGTTTCATTTACAACAACATCATATTTTTAAATAAGAAGATAAAATAAATAAATAAATAAAATAGCGTTGTTTGGGTGTCATTGTTAATTAATTTCTTCCCCCCCCCCCCCCCGCCCCCCCTCTCAGTTTATGAGAGATAACTCTTTGTAGGTACAAGTCTTTATGATCTTTAATGCCCCCTATCCTTCATTAATAAGGATAAAAAAACATGCACTCCTTATAGCTCTAATCTGTTACTTCTTTTTCAACCCATTTCTTGCTTGTTTGCAACACTAAATACCATTGCTAAACCAACCAAAAACCCTTGAAGATATAAAAAAACATATGAGCACACCAATTTTCTAGCTTGTAGTTTAGGCAAAGATGAGCTTGAACTTGAACCAATAGTTACAATGGTCCCATGCATTAAGGGCCTTCATTTGTCTAGATCAAGAACGCTAAGACCATTGGTTTTTCCTATAAATAGGCCTTTAATACCCCTTCCCTGAGGAAAGGGTAATAAGAAAGAAAAAGAGTAAGCACAATGAAAAAGAGAAAAAAAAAAGGAAATAGATTAAAAAAAATAGAAAGATAACATAAAAAAAAGAGTAGATTAGAGAAAAATAAGTAAATAAAAGAGAGAAAGGGTGAAAGTTAGTGTGAAAGAGGATTTAAAAGCGAGGTTGGTCTTTACTTTTGATAACTAAGGCAGTATAACTTTATCTAACAATAACAACTCTTTTACCTTTCTTTGTTGAGTTTGAGATGTCAAAGAATAATAGCAACTTTGTTAGGAAGACACAATAGTAGCCTTAAACCCTGACAACATCTTCAAGAGGCAATAATAGTTGGTTGGCAAAAATAGTAGTTGCTCTTCACGATGGTAGTAGCCACATTTATCCATCTATCTTTTAGATTGTTCTTAAGGTTTTGACATGCCACGAATCGTAACCACATGTCATGAACAGTTGCAACATGATTCAATATAAATAGTAGTAACAACAACACTCACTTATCCAAATGAGTTTTTTTTTATCTTTTTTTAATTAAATAGCCTTCATTTAATTATTTTCTACATGTTATATGTTAACAAAACTTTGCTTATGGGTATTAGGGTTTATGGGGGTGCAAATCATAAACTTATCTTGGAAATCTATAGTGAGAACATGCCAAATAAATCATAATTATTTTCTACAAGTTTTTTTGTCGTGGTTGTGAAATTCATAAAAAGAATATATATATAGGAGGGTTATTTTTTTTAGTACAATACATGAGTATGAAGAGATTTGTTGTTATGTAGCATGGTTTGGTTTGTGGTGTCCCTTAAATCTTAATTTTATTGCATAAGAAAATCAATCTGTTAGGGTTCTAACCTATGTTTAGTTTATTATACATGTTGGAAGGCATGTTTGTCTTTTAGTTTATGAAATCTACAACAAACAAATAATCTAGGGTTTTTGTTCCCTTTATGCCTTATTAATTTTGTTTTTTTAGGAAATCAAAGTAAATTGAGAATGTATGAGAGGTTTTAGTTGAGGGTTTAGTTGTGTTTTTAATCTTGAGTTCGTTGGGTAAGAAAGAACTAGTTTGATCAGAATTTTAGGATTTCGTTGTTATTTCATGCATATTGAGAATTAAAGATAAATCGATGAATTTTCATCATGAATAGCAACCCTTTTTAGAAATATTTCTCGCAATTGTCCTAATTCATATCTCTCATTTTCTAAGGGATTAATGTTGAATTTTTAAAAAATGGTCGATTTAGCAATTCTTGTATTTTAGGGATGGGCATTCAAATTTCACGAAAAGCCTGATTGAAAAGACTTTTTTTTTTTGAAGTAAAAGGCTTAATTGATAAGTCCTTTGCTTTTAGGAACAAACATTAAAATCTTTGTGGATGGTTTAGTTGATGAGTTCTCTACTTAACTGACCAGTCTCTTTTTTAAAAGACCTATGTTGATTTTTTCACAAATAACCTAACACCGAATCTCCTATTTTAAAAGACCAGTGTAAAATTTTTTGCAAAACTATTAGAAATAAATTAAAATAAGCTTAGAAATAAATTCAAATAATTAATAGCATGTGTATAATAAATTTAGGAGAAAATGAATAGAGGAATGAATGGTCAAGTATTCCTTTATGTTTGAGTGGCGATTTATTAAGAAAAATAGTATGGGGTTCTTGTGTATATTTTTTTAGATTGAGAGGATAAGATGGAGGGTAGGGTTTTCTATTCAAATAGTGGATTCATCCCATCAAAATAATGGCCTTCCTCCTTTTCCAAGATTCCTTTAGCATTTATATACTAAAATTTTTCATCTTGTTTTTAATTGGTTGGTCCCCAAGTAACTTGATTTCACTTTGGGCCTCCACTTTCTCCTTTACACTTTTGATCCATCTATCCATTTTACTTCTTTTTATTTTTTTCATTTTGAAAAAAATAATTTCAATGCCAATTCGATAAAAAAAATATATAGGATTTTGGGATGGATGTGTTAATAGTTGAATGCGTCAAAAGCATATTTTTTAATGTTTTTTGAAATGTTAAAAATCATGAAAATATTTTTTAAAAATCAATATATATATATATATATATATATATATTGATTTTGTTTTTCTTTTTTTGGGTTTTTGAAAAATATTTTGAAAAAAAAGGTCAAATTAGGTTATGATAATTGTCATCTCTTTGCAACGCTTACATGATAGAGTCTTATGAAAGACTTTATGTAGCAAGCTCATACATAATAAGATGAGATACTTTAAAATAAGTCAAAAGGCTTTTTAAAAATATAAAATTTTTCAAAAAGTGGTAAAGCTTTTAAAAAACAGGTCTAATTGCTTTAGCTGTCAAACCAAAAAAAGTTTTAGAAAAAATAAAAGTTTTCAAAAACATATTTAAAAATCTAGTCATTTAGAGAGGCGACCTACATCAGGGTTCATGAATGACTTATTTGGCTACAGGATTTGGTCGATCGCATCTTGATTAAGGTTTCTTTGACTCCACTAGTGATTTTTGAATTTTACCAAACCAAGAGGTGGTGAACCCTACAAAGCTTTAAAATTGGTCATTTAAGAGGGGACCTATCTTGTCAATAAAAAATTCAAAGATTTTTTTAAATGATCTCTCTGTTCCAAGTGACTTACCTATTTATGATAAAATTGAGAATTTCTAGGATGGTCTCATTGTAATAGGTGACCTTCCCGATCTGTGAAAAATTTAAAATCCCTTAGGTTGGTCTCATTATAACATATGTGTTATTTGGTTGTGAAAAATCTAAAAAAAATTTAGGATGGTTTTATTGTAACAAGTGACCTACCTGGTTGGAAAAAATATTTTGAAAATCTGGTCATTTAGATAGGTGACCTACTCACGGTTTAGAAATGACTTATTTGGCCATAGGATTTGGCTAGAGATGTCTTAATTGCTTGGTTCAGTCTGAAACTTCCTAATAGCTAGCTTTGAACTTTTTTCTAATAATACCATTGGATTTCTTGATTATAAGGCTTTACTATAAAAACTAGAGATTCCTGAAGATAAATGTGAACTCTTTTTCCTTATTGCAGTGGTAAAGTTGGCACTTCCTAATGGCATAATTTTACTTATCTTCCTTATAATAGGGTTAAAACTAGAGATTCTTGATGACAAGGTCAATCTCTTCTTCTTGATTACAAGGTTAAAACATGAGCTTTCTAATGACAAGGTTAAACCCATCTTCCTGATTGTAGGGTTAAATATTGATATTTCTTGATGACAAGGTTTAAAATAGAAGATTTCTGATGACAAAGTTAAATTCTAGATGACATGGTTGGATTTTTTATTACAGGGTTAAAACTAGAGCTTCCTGATGACAAGGTTAAAATCAAAGCTTCCTGATGATAGGGTCAAACTTTTCTTTTCTAATGGTAGGGTTGAATTTTCAGATTATAGGGTTGAATTCCTTTTCTAATGATAAGGTTGGATTTTCAGATTATAAGGTTGAATTTTCCTTTTCTAATGGTAGGTTTGAATTTCCTTATTACATGGTTAAGACTAAGAATTCTTGATGATAAGGTTCTTCTTCATCCTGATCACAAGGTTAAAACTTTTCTTGGTATCATGGCTCAAATATAAATTCTTTGTTAACTTAGATTCATTAGAGCCTTATTAGACTTCAGTGAGATTCTTTCTTCTAAAATTTCTATAAAAATATTATTCAATTCTTTGGGTTTAAAGACATGCATGAATCCTTACTTGGTTTGAAATATAGATCCCCTTCTTCATAATCTACCTCTTACTTGATTGGTGAGGTTTTCTATTTCTAAAATGAGTTTTCTTTGTTTCTTGACTCTTTAGCCCACTCGAGTTTTGCTCGTGTGATTAGTAAGTTTGACTACTTATTTATCATACAACTTGGACCTTGTACAACAAATATTATATTCAGTTGACCATTCCGTCTCTTTTCTATGATGTTGCCCTCTGGTCAGACGTTGCCCCCAAGTATGGTATTCTTGTACTCTTGCTCACTCATTGACTATCTTGATAAAGAAGAGGTGCTCTATTGCTCTTATTTTCAAAAAGAGTTCAACAAGTCCTCTACTGTCAAAGACCATTTCAAATTACCCCAACTAATATGGTTATGTCTATCCTTTCAACATTCATTAAAAGGCACTCTTATGATAAGATCTTTATAATGTATTATAACCATTTTTCCTAGGGGAAACTATCTTTCACCAATAAAGATGCCTCCTAGTTGGCTATACTCCTCATGTGTGGTGTTACTCTCAACTGCTGATAGAGTTTACCAAATTATCTACCATCATGGATTATTTTGAGCAATATTGCTCCCTACTAATCTGGTTGTGCTCATTTTTTTTTGCTAGAAAGCACTCATCATTTTTAGATGCCATTTATGGCTTTGATAGAGTTTGCCAAATCATCATTTAACTATTTTTTTCATAATGGATTTCTCTAAGCTAATTTGCCCTCAACTAACCTAGATGTACTTTTATTTCTAAAGATCGTGAAAGGAATGCATGCATCATCATTTTTATAAACTTTGTAAAATTAGTTAATGAAAAATTTTCAAGATATCTAAGAGCAATAACGATGTGTTATGAGGGGTGTACTTCTAAAGCATTCTCTTTATTGGATGACCCTTTACTAGATGGCTTATTCTAATAGTTCTATTCAATTAAACTAGTGAGCCTAACTATCTAACTTCTTATCAATTACACATCTTCAAAGTATTTTTGCTTAAGAATAACTCTTTCTTCATTTTCCATGACTTTGTAAATATCAAGCTTATAAAACATTATTTATGTTTGCTTCTCCTTTTATTCCCCTATAAAAACTTAATAAATAACCTTCGTAAACATGAATATTGATGAAGATAAATGGATTATCCATTTATGATAATATATGGAGACATTCTAAGGGAAAGTCTGAATTATTATGTGTGAGTAGGTTAGCTAACCTAAAGTGATCTTAAAGGGTTCCTTGTTGCTTAGATAAATAAACCTTAAAAGGTTAACCTGAGCCTTACGAGATGCAAAGATCATAGACTAGAAAAATTCTATCAACTACTAATCATGACCTCATAGACTTACAACGAGAGTATAAAGTTTCATGAGTACTAGTTCATGTTGAAACCTATCAGGGCACCATTAACTCCTCATACTAACTTAAAACAACGTATGTGTAAAGGAAAATGTTATATAGCGAGTGAATGAGCATAAATTCATATCTAATTTACATATGCATGATAATAAAATAAATAAAATAATAAAAATAACATTAAGATCAAGCCCATAATAATAATAATAATAAATGAAACAAAACATGTAATATAGACATACATGTAAAAACAAATAGCATAATAAAGACATTTTAAAAAAAATACAAAGTGTAGCCCTTACCTGGTGTAGTTGTTATTCTATTACAAGGGACATCTTGATGAGTTGATTATGATTGGTAGGGTAACAATAGAAAAGAAAAGGTTTTTACCTAGTTTTATAGTAACTACTTGTCATAACTGACTGGTTTGCTAAAACAAATATGAAAGTCACCATAAAATGTCATATCTAAGGTAACCTACTTCGTGTTTGTTTATAATGATAGAATATATGTATGATGTATTAATGTTAAGAGTATGTCTAAACTGATAAGTGTTTTTGTTATTAATATGGACCTAAAACAGTGATTTGGGACCTGGCCTAGCAACAAAGCTTAATTATCATTTTTGAAGTATGAGCATTAGACCCGAGATAAGGGCGAATAATAAAGTAGGCTTTATCCTCTTCATTTAATCATATTCAGGAAGAACTTTAAGGATGTCACTCACACTCGATGGGCTTTTACCAGTTCATATTGACCTAACCCATTTCCACTCACAATGATAAGGAGAAATATATTGAAAGACCTAAAATTCACACATTAAAAAAAAACACAAGCAAGTAATATTTACAAACAAATATTAGAAAAAAAATATTTACATGATTTGTTTTTTTTAAAAAAAAATAGCAAAGTCTTAACATCCAAAAGATAAAGACCCTATCAAGGATCTTATCACTCATGGGTTGGTTTTTAGAAAAAAAAAAAAAAGAGTGGGAACAAAAACCTTTAAATTGGTTTTTTTGTATAAAACAACAAAGTCTTAAAATCTAGAAAACATGATCCTTTTAAGGATTTTATCGCCTATGGGTTGATTCTAATTTGGTACAAACAACTATCAATATATAAACACATAAGAGAAATAAAAAAAAATGTATATAATCACATCATTTTAAGAAAATAAAAGTAAAAATTATTGTACAATAAGATACACATACACGTATAAAATTTCCACACTAAGATCAAATAATTACACCTTGGATAATTTTAGTGCAACTTGACCTCCTAACTCTATCTTAGGGTATTGATTTCAACTTTATCTCATTTTAAAATAATAATTCTCTGAAGCCTTCATACTTCAAGGTTGCCATGTAATAATGTGGACCCAATAATTCAAATATTATATAATACATATAAAAATCATATTACTAATTTTTCAAAACAAACAAATAAGTGTAATGGAGTTTGAAAATGGACTTCCAAAGGGTGGCATATGGCTGCAAGAGTAAGTTGTGGAGCGAAAGTATATACGCGCCAAAACTGAACGTACAAAATAAGTAAAAAAGATCAGGATTTTAGGATGTGATGGTGACTATTATTTATGGGTTGTTGGGTTGTGATTGAGGTTGATTTTTGGGATTGTTTTTGTTGTTTTTGGATGTGATTTTGGAAGAATTAGAGTGAAGAAACCCACTGGGTTTATCAAGGCTGCTGTTGTAATTAGGGTTATGCTTGGTCAAAAAAGTGGTTGGTTTGTGACTACGAGGCTGAAGGGTTGTTGGGAATGGATGGTATGGTGGAGATGTGCTTTTTGGGCTAGGCAATGGTGGTTTGATTAAAGAAGATAAAAAAAAAAAAAAAGCAAAAGAAGAAGAGACTACAACAATGGGTTATTTGGTTATGAGTTTCATCGTTGTCGTTGTTGAGTTGTTTGGGATGAGGGAGAGACGACATTGTGGTATAGCAATGAAGGTAGTTGTCTGGTGGCTGGTCTTGTGGAGAAGATGGTAGAATCCGACAAAGGCAAAGAAGAGCAACGACTAAAGTTAGGGTTTTTTTTTTATATTACACTCTCTCTCTCTCTCTCTCTCTCTCTCTCTCTCTCTCTCTCTCTCTCTCTCTCTCTCTCTCTCTCTCTCTCTCTCTCTCTCTCTCTCTCTCTCTCTGTGTGTGTGTGTGTGTGTGTGGAAAAGTGATTTTTTTGCAAAGAGGATTTCTTTGTTCTTATATTGTATTTCTATTGTCTTTACTACTAAAATAATTTATTTCTCGGCAACATCATATTACATATTTATTTTTATTATTATTATTACTATATATCACCACTTGTTTCTCCCATGATCATTATTATGATGATCATCGCCATCACCACTCTTAATCATTGTCATCATCATCTTAATTAGAACACCATAAAGTCATTTTTTAATCATTAATTAATCCTATTTATTTTTTTAAAAATAACTATTAATTTGAATAACACCCCGATTCTTGATTACAATCCAGCATAAAATTGAAATTTAAAAGTGATTACGCCATCAATAAAATCATTTTCATAAATTTTTAAATTGTTATATGTTAAAATAATCAATTTAGTCTCTAAGACCATCAAACTCGATTGGAAAATAAACACCAAAATATTAGTAATTATGATTTGAAAAGTTGGCAATACATGCCATCAATTTTATTAAGAAGGACTGCTTGTTACTTGAAAGATCATGATTAATTAGTTTATGTATTTATTTTATTTTATTTTATTTTATTTTTGCATTTTAAAAATATTTTTGAAAAAAAAATTAATTTTTTTATTTGTTTTAAATTAATATTTTTTTATGTTTTCATATTGTTTTGATGTATCAATGTCAAAAATAAATTTTAAAAAATAAAAAAATATATATATTATTTTAATGTATTTTAAAATAAAAAATACTTTAATAAATATTTATTAAAAAATAATAATTATCTAGTACGAAAGCTAAAAGAGAATATAGAGATGACCAAAAATCAATGGTAGAAGGGTTCATGAGAAGAGATTTTATAATTATTTTGTAAAGAGTAACTACACTAATTAGTACCATAAAATTATTAGCTCATTAACCTACATGGCACCCACCCTGGCCCACAAATGGGTGACCAAGAACAAAGC
>Ga0325410_1008380_pt1 | contig 11204 bp, 4 predicted proteins | sample PopdelMetagenome_16_FD_206182 | JGI IMG/M metagenome (GOLD analysis project Ga0325410, IMG submission 206182) | Populus deltoides microbial communities from Bellville, Georgia, United States - Xylem-PdIQD-R3 | ecosystem: Host-associated > Plants > Phyllosphere > Stem > Wood/Secondary xylem...
TTTTTTATGGACTTTAATAAAAGACGAAGAAGACGAAATTTACAAGATTATTGTTATCAATAATTCAGTGACCTTCTAAATTTTTGTGCACTGGCTGATGTATGAGAGTGGAGTGGGACCTTATTCCTTAGCCCTTGGTTTTGAAATTAAAAGGCACGTTTCCTCCATCACCTTTGGTGGCCAACGGGTAGAGGATGATGCCATGGAATTATTCCTTGGAAGCTTCAAAGTCGATATTTTCAAAACCTATTTGGTCATGAAAAAATACTGTAGCTATAGATATATTGATATTGTTCAAAATTTTTCACACGGTTTATTTGTTATTTTTAAATTGATTAGGAATGACATTTGATATTTTTAAATTGACTGGTAATAAATAAATATTTTTTTATTTTAATTGTACAATAAAATAACTAGAATATCTTTAGAAGTAAAGAATTTAAATCTAGCATCAAGACGTTTTTTTATATCTTTACAATGTTATTTCGTTATTGCAGTTTAAATTGAAAGGCAATTTAGTGTTTGAACATATATTAAAAACAATAAATAATTAAAATGCACAATAAAAAAACAAAAATGCTTAAAAAAAATAAGCATGAGGTCTTTTGATTTTTCATAGTTTTTTTTTATAATTAGAAAGTTAATCTAAAAGCACTTTTGTACTTGGTAAAAAAAAATGGTGTGTGAATGGCACACCAAGAAACGCGTGGGAGGTGTCAGCGCCTTTTGGGCAGCAAGTGTGTTGCCTTCCAATATTATAAAAATACTCTCCTGTCGTGATGTTGGAAGAGTATATGTTTTCTCTTCCTGTTGGCGCAACACGTGTCTCCGGTGGTCATCTAATGTATAAGTTTTATTTGTTTTGAATTTCATCATTAAATCTCAATCCATCTAATATTGCTTTCTCTAATTTAGTCTTCATTCTTTGGATTTCTATTTTTTTTTTGTTTGCTTTGATCCTTTTGCAAAAGTTTTATTGTTTTATAATTCATCATTCAATTCAAGTTGATGGTATTTTATTTTTTAATTTGGTCCTTGTTGTTTTGATTTCTAATTTTTTTCTTGGCTCTTTTGTAAAAGTCATCATTCTTTTCAATTTTACCTTTTAATTACAACATTGTTTTTATTTTTTATGTCAATTTTAAGTCAATCCTTTTTAATTTTTATTGGCCTTATATATTGATTTTTTTTTTCAATTTCACTGTTCAATTAAATATAAAAATTAATTTTAATTTTAATTTTGTTTATCATTATTTTAATTGCTATTTAAAAAAAAATCTTTTTGTACAAGTGAAATTCTTTTTACAAAAAAAAAATCACCATTCAACATATAATTAATTGAAAATTAGACTTCATGATTTTTACAGACTGGATGTTTCAGATTTAATGACTCGGGTCACGAGTTTAAAAGTTAACATGTTTTTTTAAAATAGAAAAAATGGTTGTATAATTTATTTATTTTTATCGATTTATTCCAATGACATGATTTACGTTGCGAGTGAGATACTTATTGTTATCAAAGCCACTGCTACAAAAATCGAATCAACATTTGATCATATTTTGTAGTAATCTAATTTTTAAGTAAAATTTAAAGAATAAAATGTTAGTGAATATTTCATGTAGCTAATCAATTTGTTACATGTAGCACTCATTTTATTAATGTAAAACATATTTATTATTAATAAAGGTTTTTTTATCTTTAACATTCAATTATACTTGATGAATGAATTTAATATTTGATTGATGAATCTATAGTAAAGATAAAGTCCATGAAACAAAAATATTTTGCATGTAACACTATAAAGTTGTTATAATTATGAGTTTTCTGTTGCATCAAAATAATATTACTAAATGTTCATAATGAGTATTCTATTATGATTGGACATTAATTACAGTTGTTGAGATTGATGCATGTTATATGTATTTCTTTATGAAATGAAATAGCAGCTCGTATAAACTAAGATAAGAGAGGTACTTGAAATTAATATGTAAGTGCTTGTCGGATGACATGTACACTAAACTGACTTGCAAGACAATTTCATTTGGAGATATCACTTACGTCTATAAAAAGGCTCACGTGATAGCTGTGTAAGTGATTTTTAAGCTTTAGATCAATAAGTTATCCTATACAGGGAGTGTTATGCTTTGATCCCAACCACATGTTGTCTCAATCAAGGATAACAAATTGACAAATATTGAGTGTAATATAGATTATATGAAGGTATTTAAGTAATCAAAAGATGATTCATCAACCCGGTGAATTAGAAAAAAAATATTTTATCTATTCTTAAATAGTATTGATTGTGAAATCCTTAGCCAAGGTGAAATAAAATTTGAAAAAAGTTTTAAATTTTATTCAAATAATCAATTACTATAGTGTTTAGAAATAAAATAATATAAAAAAACAAATATACTCCATGCTATAATGTTTATATCAGAACATTCTTTATAAAGAGATAATAATTTCACTGAGAAACTGGTCACTAATAAATTAAGTCAAACCACTTATGATTTTCTTAATATTTGAAAGATCATGATATGTTATTGAACATTATACTTGATCTTCAAATATAAATAAATCAATTATCGAATTGATAATAAATTAAATTGTTTAATTTATTTAATCTTATTCTATTTAATCTTATGATTTATATTTGGGTCAACTTACTAGGGAATCTAATGAGTCACACGCATAAAAATCACTGGTAAAAATTTAAAATGAAATTATTAATAGAGTGTTACTTAAATGTAAATAAAGTTTAGAAATTAAGGATTAAAATGTAATTAATACATGAAATTACAATTTTAGACCTAAAATAATCAAGTAATGACGTGGTTGAATAAATTTTAAAATTAGCCCATAATAATATATGTGATGTTATTTAAGAGGAAAAAAATGATATTTTTTCATTTATAGGGTTTTTTAGATTTTTCTATAAATAGAAAGTTATATTTTTTATTTTATAAGGTGAGTAGAGTACAATATAAAAACGCATGAAACGCAAGGGAAAATAGTTAGCACTCCAAGGTATAATAATTTTTCTCTCCTAAAAGGATTTAAGAGATTTATGATCGGTGGTTTATGTAGATTATTATTAAAGGCCAGATAATTGGACAACTTATAGTTCACGACAATCTAGCCTTAAAACAATTATTCAAAGCTAAAAAGAATATTTGATCTCCAGGTAATCTTTGTATAAACACTAAACAACTTTAAATCTGTCCAACAAAATCTTTAAAACTCCTGAAAAATTTTAAATTTATTATTTTTACTGTGTGTATACGTTTTAAAAACCCAACAAAAAAAAAACAACCCACATTTAAATGGCGTGGAACGTTGACAGTGGTTATATCATGGCTACTTTATGTGAAAACAGTGGCTGGAGGAGTGTTTAGATTACTGACTTTGAATCAACTAGAATTGTTAACACTAGCATGCGTTTTTTTTTTTTCATTTTAAAATCGAGGTTAATGTAATCAACCCACTTCTTAATCTCAATATAATACCTGCATGGCTTTGTTGTTTTGTTGCTACAGTTGGAGTTTGTTAGTTAAGTGTGTGTTTGGTAATATGGTTTAGTGTGTTTTTACAAAAGTTATTTTCAATTAAAAATGTATTAAAATATATGTTTTAAATTTTTTGATATCAACACATCAAAATCATTAAAAAACATTAATTTAATACTTTAGAATGAGAAACAAAATTGAATACAAAAGCTAATTCAAATATAATATTAAGGAACAAAATCGAAAAACATAAATACATTAAGAAAGGGATACAAAATAACAATTAAAAAAACAAAGATTAAACTAGATAAAATTAAATTAAATGATTAGGAATGAAATTAAAAAAAACTTAAATAAATATTAAAAGTAAAATAAATATTAATAAAGAGAACGAGTACCAGATTAAATAAAAAAATTAAATAAAATAAAATATTTATATTTTTAAAAAATGATGGAGGAAACAAGGTAAGACAAAAAAAAATATCCACCTGAGTCCCACCGGTGATCTGTCGCCGCTATACGCCTATCCATCGGCAAACTGGGCTAAATGAGAAATAGTGAGAACTGAGAAGTACATGTAAGCTAACTGGGCTACCAAAAGCATACTAACCAGCCGAAGCATGAGCACTTTACGGCCGCATCCATCGAGGGCCTAATCAAAGCGCACAAGCCAGCAGAAACCAGAAAAGAAAAAACTTCATTGGATCCAGCCTTGTCAAAGGACTTTGAATAAAATCAAGGATGGGAGGAAATGGGGGAAAAAAATCCACTTTGGATGGGAGTAGATTACATAAATGTATATAATCTTTCCATTCCGAGGGAATGATTTTGTTGTGATGAAATGAAAAAGAAAAGCTTTACCACAATTTCCTGAGGCTTTTCAGAATAGAATAATATTTAATTTTTAGAAAATTAAAGTCAATAAAAAACTAGAACTTAAATATTCATATTTAAGTACAATATTTCTTCATAAATTTTTTGAAAAACTAGTTTTTTAAATTATACCAAGTTTAAAAAACATATTTTAGATGTTCTTCACAACCTTTTAATACAATTTTTTCAACAAATAACATGTTTCTTAATTTTCTATTGAAAAATAAAAAACAATAAAGAATACTAGAATTGAAAATGAAAAATAGTTTTTCATTAATGAACATGCCCTAAACTTCGATCCCAGTACACACATGGCAGAGTCTTTTCAAGGATGACATGTTGTATCAATTTACTGCTGAAGATCCCAATATAAAAAAAATGATTATCTGAAAATCTAAGCAAGTTATAAAGAAAAAATTAAACAGTTTTTTTGGAAAACAGAAAATGTTTCGTATTATAACAATAATTGTTTTTTTAAATATTTTTTATTTACAAATATATTAAAATAATATATATTTTTTATTTTTTGTAAATTTATTTTTCATGACAGCACTTCAAAATAATTTTCTCATTAACTCCTGTATTGGTTGCTCAAGAAAAGAAACTCAAAAGTGGCATGGAAAAATGGAGAGACAGAAATCAACAGTCCCTCTGTTTTAGAGAACCAAACACGCTTACATGTTTGCTCGTTGCCACCATTTTCTCACTAGCCAGGCAGAAAATAGAAAAAGAAACAAAAAGCAAAAACAAAAACCTTGGTCATACAAATCCAACAGAAAAACAACAACAACCTCAAATTCAATCTGGTATGTCCCCTTCATGCATTATTATTCCCAAAACCCATCAATCATCTAACTATAACCATGAACCTCAACTCTCTACTGTTCATGAAACCCCACTCTCTACTTCAACGCCATTTCTCTCACCCAAAACCGCCATGGGTTCAATCCCTCCACACCTCAGCCATACAAGAAACTTCTATTTCCGATGAAGTATTCACCGTTATTAAAACTATGAACCCAATGGAACCAGCTTTAGAACCCATGGTCCCGTTTCTCTCACCAAAAATTGTTACCTCTATAATCCAAAACCCACCAAACCCTCAACTGGGTTTTCGTTTCTTTATCTGGGCATCAAATTTCAAGCGTTTTCGTGCATGGGAATCTTGTGATTTAATCACTGACTTGCTCATTAACCAAAACGGGCTTGAGTTGTACTGTCAAACACTTGAAGCTCTTAAAAATGGTGGCATAAAGGTGCATAACGATGCATTTTTTGTGTTGATTAAAGTGTATTTGAAGATGGGTTTGACTGATAAAGCTATGGAAACTTTTGGGTCAATGAGGGATTTTGATTGCACGCCTGATGTTTACACTTATAACATGATTTTGGATGTTTTGATTCAAAAGAATTTTCTTTTATTAGCTTTAACTGTTTATACTAGAATGATGAAGTTGAATTGTTTGCCGAATGTAGCTACATTTAGTATCTTGATTGATGGGTTGTGTAAGAGTGGCAATGTAAAGGATGCACTTCACTTGTTTGATGAAATGACACAAAGAGGTATTTTGCCTGACGCCTTTACGTATTGTGTTGTTATTTCCGGGTTGTGTAGATCCAAGAGGGTTGATGATGCTTATAGATTGTTTGATAAGATGAAAGATAGTGGGGTCGGTCCTGATTTTGTTACTTGCAATGCTTTGCTTAATGGGTTTTGTATGTTAGATAGAGTTGATGAGGCCTTTTCTCTGTTAAGGTTGTTCGAGAAGGACGGATATGTGCTTGATGTGCGCGGGTACAGTTGTTTGATTCGTGGGTTGTTTAGAGCCAAGAGATATGAAGATGTGCAACTGTTGTATAGGAAAATGATCGAGGATAATGTCAAGCCTGATGTTTATTTGTATACAATAATGATGAAGGGGTTAGCAGAAGCAGGGAAGGTCAGGGATGCGTTGGGGTTGTTGAATGAGATGACAGAGAGTGGTGTGGTTCCTGATACTGTTTGTTATAACGTTTTGATCAAAGGTTTCTGTGATATGGGTCTTTTGAGTGAGGCTCGGTCACTACAACTTGAGATTTCTAGGCACGATTGCTTCCCTAATGTTAAAACTTACTCCATTCTCATCAGTGGTATGTGTAGAAATGGTCTTACCAGGGATGCCCAAGAAATATTCAATGAGATGGAGAAGCTTGGATGTTATCCTTCTGCAGTTACATTCAATTCCCTTATTGATGGACTTTGTAAAACTGGCCAGCTCGAGAAAGCTCACCTTCTGTTTTATAAGATGGAGATAGGGAGAAATCCTTCTCTGTTTCTTCGTCTTTCTCAGGGGCCCAGTCACGTTCTTGATTCAGCAAGCCTACAAAAAATGGTGGAGCAATTGTGTGACTCAGGCTTGATTCATAAGGCCTACAGGATTCTCATGCAACTTGCTGACAGCGGGGATGCACCAGGCATTTATACGTATAACATTCTGGTCAATGGTTTTTGCAAGTTAGGCAACTTTAATGGTGCTTATAAACTCTTCAGGGAAATGCAATTCAAGGGGCTCTCACCTGATACTGTTACGTATGGAACTCTTATCAATGGGCTTCTAAGGTTTCAACGAGAAGAGGATGCCTACAAGGTCTTTGACCAGATGGAGAAGAATGGATGTACACCTGATGCTGCAGTTTATAGAACAATGATGACTTGGATGTGCAGGAGAATGGAGTTGCCACGAGCTTTTAGTCTCTGGTTGAAGTATCTCAGGAACATTCGTAGCCAGGAAGATGAAGCAATTAAAGCTATAGAAGGATACTTTGAGAAGCAAGAAGTGGAAAAGGCTGTTCGAGGCTTGCTTGAGATGGACTTCAAGTTAAATGATTTTGATTTAGGTCCATATGCTATTTGGCTAATTGGACTGTGTCAAACAAGAAGGGTAGGTGAAGCTTTGAAGATATTTTTAATCCTTGAAGAGTACAAAGTTGTTATCACACCCCCTTGTTGTGTGAAATTGATATATTTTCTATTGAAAGAAGGGAATCTAGACCGTGCAATTGATGTTTTCCTTTACACCATCGAGAAAGGCTACCTGTTGAGACGACGGGTTGCCAATCGAATACTGACAAAACTTGTCCGTAGAAAGGGTGAAATGGGAAAGGATCGTGCCATTTATCTTCTATGCAGAATGAAATCCGTGGGATATGATTTGGATGCTCACCTTCTCCCTTGGACGAAGTCCCTTTTACATCGACATAATATACAGGAAATGGTAAACGGTGTCCCTGAGATGAACTCTGGATGCGTGGAAATGCAAAACAGCTATGGTAGAGTTGGGCAACCATGGAAGCCCACAGTCAAACAACGGAGAAAAATGTTTCAACTGGCACGAAGAAAATATGCCGGAATGAAAAACAGCTGACACAAAAGAAATATGCAGGAAATGGAAAACGGCGTCCCTGGGTTGGACTCTATACATGGAAATGCAGAACGGCTATGGTAGACTTTGGCGACTGCAGATGCCTGCAGTCAAACAATGGAGAAAATGATTTCAAATAACACAACATTAAAAGAAAATTCATGAAGCCGACTGCATCTAGATCGAGATTGGTGTTTAGTTGAATCAAGTGCATTCGGACGGTTGAGCTTTTTGCATGCTTAATTTTCATATGTTCTGTTCCAGAAGCAAACATGTTGTAAAACATCGCCCATAGGCAACCGCAGGAAGAGATTTTTTTTTTCTTTTTACAGTTCACTGTAAGAAATAAGAGCCTGATTTTTCTGTAATAAGAAAGTGGACGACACAGTTTTCTGTGCATCCCTAAAGTTTTGTACCATATACACTGATTTTTTCCCTGCGATACTATTAACTGCACAAAAGATACTCAAAGGAAGCTCACATGGTTAGAAATTCATGTTATGGTGATTTGAATTTTTTCTTGACATAAGCAACGACATAAAGATTGTGTGATCTGCTGTATTTGTTCTATCAAATAATTTTTCAACGAGTACCCAGGAATCACCCCCTGCTGCTAGTATCTTGTTTCCATCTCCATCTCTGTGATATCCGACAATTAGGAAGGTTCTTGCAGCAGTCAATATGGTTCTTTGTCTCGGCTTGCAATAACAACACTTATCAATAGTGCACGCCTAAGTTGGAATGTTGTATAATTGATAGGTTGGAGCGACAATGAAGGTGACTACTTACTTTTACTCGTCTACGGGTTTGTGTATATATCAAATGGAAGTGTAGATAATCATCTTTTCAGAAATGAAACACATCTCCACTGAAGGTGAGGTTCAATATAGCTTTTGACTTTGCATTCGCATTTCTTTATCTCCATGAAGAATCAGAAGAATGTGTATTGCTCTCTAGATATTAGTAACTTCACCTGCTGATTCAAATTTACCCCCCATTACATCGCGTATTGGCCATTAAGCTTGTCAAGTTTTTATTGACCTTCGTATGATTACAAAATCTACTTCCATTTCAAAGATTTCCACTTCATATTACTTTATCTATTCTCAAGTTTCTAGGCTTTTCCTCGGAAATGTCACTGATATTCCAAGTAGAGAAATAACAAAAGCTTTTAATTACTTGCAGATATATGGGCACTGATATGAAATGCGAAAGCTGCTTCCTTGCCGATAGAATCATTCTTCGGTTGTTCGCTTTAATTCTTGTATATAATACTTCGTTTCAGTTATTCTCTCATATCACCTCAGTAACGGTTTTTGTCACGTTGAACCAAAAAAAGGGATATGGACACTTCTGGTTGCCCATTTCCATGTTCAGATCTTTGGCCAGTTCATCACTAACTCCATTTTTTTTAGATTTCTTGGTAGTATCTATGCCGTGCTGTCGACTCTCCTGTCATGTTTCTCAAATAAGACCTTCACAAGCCACCTGCTGCTCTGTGTTTGATGTTTTGAAATACTAGCATCCAAAGCCTTGCTCCTTCCAAACTCTGTAGACCCATTTTCTCATTTGCAAAACTTTCATTCATGACACTTCAAACAAGTTACTAACATCTCCTTTCACGTGCCTAGTCTTCCAATCACTAATGTTGTTCCATCTTGAAACACATAACAGAGTACAACACAACGTCTGTCAACCCAAATTGCCTCAAACAAGTAACTACGAAGAGATGTCTCTCGTGCATTCCAACAGCAACATCCATACAAGAAAGTTCATCTCGGTAGAATCCCAGTTCAGGTAACCAAGATAGACCCCCTAATCTCTTGGGGGTTTCTAGAGAAATCTACAGAAATGCTTGGTACGGGAAGGTAAGGTTAACTGGAAACTAGGTACTATTATTTGTATTCTTCTGATGATGACAATAGCAGTAGGGCTTATAGTGACAAAGAAGAGAGAAAATATATGGAAAAAGCCCTCGTACAATTTTAGAATTAGCAAGAGAAGTTCTGACAGAAGAGATGGATTTCCACGATCTAGTTTCTGCTACCAATAACTTTTCAAGCAAGAGAATGTTGGGACAAGGAGGTACTGGATGTGTTTACAAGGGATAGCTAAGCAATCCCAACTATAAGGTTGCTGTAAATAGACAGAGGATATAAACATGCTGAAGAATCACCACTGAATTAATAATCACGAGTCAGTTAGAACATGGGAACATTATGCTATTGATAGGTTGGAGCACTGACGGAGGTGAATTTTTGCTTGCTTATGGTTACATGTCAAATGGAAGTCTAAACAATCATCTTCTTAGAAATGGCATGCAACTACCATGGAAGACAAGGTTCAATATAGTTTTTGATTTGTCGTCAACATTGTTTATCTGCATGAAGAATCAAAGAAATGTGTTATGCATTGCGATATCAAGTCAACTAATGTGATTTTGGACTCAAAATGCAATGCCATTCTTGGTGATTTTGGTGCAGCCATGTTTCTAGACCAGCCTGACCTGGCCCTTCAAACAAGAAAGATGGTGGGGGACATTTGGCTGTGTAGCTCCTGGATTTTACTATCAAGGCAGGGCAGGTAAAGAAGCAGATGTTTATAGCTTTGGGGTTTTAGTTTTGGCAATAGCTTGTGGGGTGTAAGGAAACACGAAGATGAGGAGTCACATCTAGGCCTAGTTGAATGGTTTTGGGTGCTTTATGGAGCCGGGAATATTCTTGAAGCAGCTGGTGAGAGGTTAAACATTGATTTCAATAAGCATGAGATGGAATGCTTATTGATTGTTGGATAGTGTAGTGTTCATCCAACTGCCAAGCAGAGGCCTAAAATCAGTCAAGCTATTGAGGTTCTTAAATTGGAAGTTCCAAAGCCAAATCTCCCATTTGAGATGGCCCCATTCTTTTGGGAACTTAAGCACTTGATTCTGCTGAATCAAGCTTTCCTTCCACCACTTCTGAGTCTCGAGAATGGCTGTCAGAGTCGTCTCTACAAATCTCAATGCGGCATATATATGATTTTCCATGCAAAAGTGGCTTTGCTATGAAGTGATGAAGAGCTTCCTCAATCCATGTTAATAGAATCATCTCTGCAGTGCATCTTCCTGGTAGCTCCTGTGCTCATTGTTTTTTCTTCTTAGTGAGACAACACTTCCTGAGAAGCCAACCATGTAATAACACCATTGGTGAGAATGTGGGTTACATGCTCTTTGCTTCCAAGCTTGTTGACCAGGGGCTATGATAATATCAATATTCCACTTTGACTAAAAGTTAAGGACAATTTATAAAATACAGATACCACCTCTCTTTTCAAGATAAAACTGACTATGGAACTACAAATTTAAACATGGAATAATGTCTCTTGAATGGCTAACCACGTAATGGATTTAGACCACTGCTGGTGCTAGCCATAACTGTCCTAACT
>Ga0325410_1008381_pt1 | contig 11204 bp, 7 predicted proteins | sample PopdelMetagenome_16_FD_206182 | JGI IMG/M metagenome (GOLD analysis project Ga0325410, IMG submission 206182) | Populus deltoides microbial communities from Bellville, Georgia, United States - Xylem-PdIQD-R3 | ecosystem: Host-associated > Plants > Phyllosphere > Stem > Wood/Secondary xylem...
GGTCATCCATTTGGATGCCATTAGCCGAAGTTAATCAATCATTTGTCAACATTTAAGCATTTGACAATCTAATATATGTACTAACACAATACGGTAACATTCATGATAAAGTATTTCATATTCAACGTTATGAAAAAGGAAGGTGAAAGTCACCTACCTGCTCCACTCACGAGTTGTCCTTGTCGTGACGATGGTCTGATCCTGACCACACCACTTAAGACATCAATGGTCACAAATGAGTATATTTGTATCTTTGAATCACATTCATCACCATACTTATTTCAAGAGTTCATATATTCACATTTAAATGTTCCACATTTAAATGTTTCACATTTTACACCATCATACAATGAAATTGTTATAGGCATTTGAGTCATTTCTGCCCGGAAGGCTTATTGTAGAAATCGACAACGAAAACTAACTCGCTACAGGCCGGACAGTTTGGCAGTGAAAACTAGTTCGTTGTAGGCTGCGCAATTCGGCAGCGGAAACTGGTTCGCTGTAGGCTACCCAATTCAGCAACAAAAATTGTTTCGCTGCTAGCGCCAAAAAATCGATAGTGAATGCTACTTCACTACAGCCAACACGTTTTCGGCATTCGCTGCAGAAAACTCAGTTTCGACAGCGAGTCACAAATTCACTGCAGACAATACAACTTCGGCAGCGAATCACAATTTCATTGTAGATCACACAATTCTCAGTGAATGTTAATTCGCTGCAAACAACTCAATTTCGACAGCGAATTACAATTTCGCTGCAGACAATTCAACTTCGACAGCGAATCCTAAATTTGTTGTAGAACACACAATTCAGCTGTGAATTTGAAATTCGCTGCAGACAATTCAACTTCGGCAGAGAATCCTAAATTCACTGCAGAACATACAATTCCACCACATAATATATCATCAAATCCCAACAGAGTTACATGGTTTTAACATGAACACACAAATGCATTTTCAATTCCAGCACACATCTGTCATCAAATCCCAGCAGAGTCACATGATTCTAACATGAACACACACATGCATCTTCTTACACAATGCATTCCGACCAGCCCCATTGATGTGGTCGACCCTCTACCAAGTTTTATTCTTTCCATTTTATTCATTATTCTTAGATGCTCTAGAAATTGGCCTCATTTCATCTTTGTTGCTTGTCCTCTTAGTTGTTTTCAGTTTCCTTTACAATTAGCCTAGGGGGTTTAGGTCAATTTTTCTTAAGGATCCTTTTCTACCAAATCTGTATGGATTAACACACACTGTTTGTAAAACAGTCACTTAGTGACTTGTTCTTTCATTTGTATTGATCATTGTGTGGACTTTTGTCAGCATGTCATTTATTAATTATTGACACCAGAATTTCTGACTGGATCCATAGTAAATTGAAGACAAATGAAATTAAAAAGGAAAAATAGCTTCCAATCATACCAAAATGTCAGATCAATTAAAAGGGTTAAATGCATTAACCCTCATATATAGGATTAATTTCTTGACCACAAGAAGGCAAATGTGTGCAAACCTCAGTTCAGTTAGTGTTGTTCTCTTTTTGCATGACATTCTAGATGATTACTTTTAGTAATACTCACATCCTTCTTGTTTCACAAAGTCTGGCTTGAATGCTACTGTCAAATTCTTGTAGGTTTTTATTAAATGTTTGGATGTTACTCATTTTATGATGGCAGGTTTTGCCTATTTTCCCTCGGCTTGTTGGACTTCTTATAGAAAAATTCCAGATGGCACTTGCTCATATTTCTAGGTTTGAAGAATAAGGGGGCAAAAGGAGACTACATGACCCATACCTTTCAAATCTAAGTAGGTTTGGACAGTTTGGTAGTATTTTCCCTCTCTCTTTCTCCCGTTTTTTCCCTTCTTCTTCCTCTCTCGGTTCTCTTTTTTTATGTCAATTTCCTCCCACCCGTTCCAACCCCCTTTCTTTCCGCCTAAACAGCTGCTCAACCTTCATTCACGATCTCAATTCTCTCTCACATGTTCAAGAGGTATTCTTTGTTGGTTTTGGTTTGAATTTTCATTCGGAAAAAAGGAGGAAAAGAGAGACATGAGCTGAACTTGCAGCTACTACAGGCAGACTTTGGAAAGAGGAAGGGTCACCTTTTCTCTCTCCTTGCATTTATACTTCACTTAAACTGAGGTGAGGTGTTTGGGGTTAGGTTAGAGGTGTTCTTGTCCGTGTTTTAGTCTGTCTAAAACCGGTTTTACCCCTCCCTCTTGGCTCCTTAAGACAACTTGATTGTTTTCCCAACTTTCAATTAGATTGAGTCGTTGCCGATTCAGAAATGGGCAGCGAAACTGCGTCGCTGCCCATTCAGAAATCGGCAACGGCAGGGCAGTTTGGACCCCTTTTTTTTATGTTTACAACTTTTCTATCTAAAAAAAGTGTTTTCGATTAAGAAAACATGTTTTTGTTAAAACATTAAAAAGATGGTGGAATATAGATTGAAAAGATATATTTTTTCTACTTATTTTGAATTATTGAGATTTTTAATAAACCTTTTATTTTAATATTGATGCCTTTTACTCAAAAACATTCTACTAATAAAAAAACCATATTATTCTTTTTATGAAGATTAGAGTTTTTTTATGATGATATCATTGATTACTACATGGATAATTATATGTTAGCCTGAGATACATAATTTTTTAAATAATTTACTCATTAAAATTGGATGAGAATAAATTATCTATACTTTTTAGTTTTTATTGTAAATTTTATATGATTTTCTCACATATATTGTTCTAGTATTTTTCATGTGCGAAGCATGAAAATGAGCAATTTTTAGATTATCAATTTTTCACAATCGTTATATTTTTTTGCGCTTAAAACATAATTTTTCTCATGAAAGAAAATATTTATTTATAAACAAGGGTGTCAAAAACGTTTTTTTTTATCACGACACGAAATATACAATATAAACTCGAATCGTAAAATCACAAGTAAAATATTTTAACTAATTATATATTGACAATTCCAGTCAAGCAGTAAATAATAATATAACACAATTAAAATAAGTGAAATAAACAATATAAATGTTCAAACACCTTAAATATATAATTCAAATTAAAATTTATACATGGTTTAAATAACTTAAAAATACAATATAATATAATTATATCCATAGAATTTCATTAACTAAAAATTAACAAACCTAAAACAAACAATATGTTGGTATGTCATGTTATGTAAACTAAACATTGGCAGTTTTCAGAACTACACATAAGTTGTTGTCTCTATACAATATAATTCAATTATCATTGTCTTTTTTTCTTCCTGAACTCGTCCACTAAATAGGATTTAAGTTGTTGCCTCTAGACAACTGCACATAGTTGGTATACAGTGAAGCTTCAGAACTCTGCCCCTTCTACAAGGTCCCTAAAGCACAATGTCCATAAACCTAAATTATAGGTAATATTCGAAAGCTATGTCATTGTGATAAAAAAAAAATCTGAAATAAAAGACACAAACCTTCGACTTCATCTCAGCAGAGATCTTTAAAGCTTCTAACTGTCTAAGTTGTTCTGATTTAACACGGACAACATAGCTGGTGCAACAACCTGCAAGTACATAGCATTTCATCTAGATCAATTCTAACCAAAAAAATAGAAAGTAAACACTCAGGAAATCCTGTTTTCAGAAGAAAAAAATCATATAGAAATTATCATCAAATGGCCTATCAGAAAACAGTGGAGTGATTTTTTCTATTGATTTGGTAGTTTCAATAATGCAGATGCAAGAGATCTAATAAAACTAGCACTTCCTTTCTTATAAAGTTAAGTTTTGGGTTTAATGCACACTAAAAATGTCATAACTGCAGTGAGCTATAAGTTGTATAATACATTAAAAAGAAGCTACTCCAGCAAGTGGAAGAATTGATAGATTAACAAATAAATAAAAGAGAGCAAAAGAGGAATTATTTGTTAGGTTTCCTTTTCTTGTCTTCCCTCCCCACTCCCACTCCTTTTCAACCTCATTGCAGCATCATGGAAAGTGGAGACAATCAAATTAGAGGCAAACGAAGTAAAGAAAAAAATAAAGATTAATCTTTGTGCTGCTGGTTAGTGGAGAGTCGAAATAGGGCTGTTGGGCAAGAATTAAACCACCATAAAGAGTGGAGAAAGATTAAACCACTGTGGAGCCAGCTATGCTGCTGCCTACTGATGTTAGTTGTTAGGGTTAAGAATTTGAGAATTGAGATTTGGGCAAAAAAAGAAGAAGATAGTGGGGGTGGGGACTGTTGGTGGAGTGTTGGGGGAGTAAGGGTCCAGGACAAAGACTCAAGGAGTCAACAAATTTTTAAACTTGGTGAAATTCGTGAAATCAGTCTGATTTTATCAATTTTGACCGATTTTGAGCGAGTTTAACCGATTTTAAACGATTTCGAGTTTTTAATCTGATTTCACATGTTATATACATGTTGACTCGTAAAATCATACGATTTTATGAGTCAACTCGTGATTTTGATAACAATGTTTATAAAAATTAAAAATATGCGTGTATGGAAATATTAGGTTCTTGATTATATATATTGTTGCTAATTTTTATAAAATGAATTATGTTGCAATCATTTTGTGTTTCTTTTTTAAAAAATGCATAGATCATAAAAGATAATTTTAATGCAAAAAATATTTTTTTATCCATAATTTTATTCATCATATCTTTTATGAATGTATTTTTATAACAATATAATTATATAAAAAAAAATTTTAAAAAATAGAATTTATTAAACTCATAACACATAACACAAGTTATATAAGTTAATATCAGTCAGTTTAAAATGTTACTATTTCTTTTTATTTTATTAAAAAAAAAGTTAAATGAATACTTTTTAAATTTTTTTTCTTAAAATTCAAATTAAACTGCAATGTATTGATGAAATAGTTAGTGCAATTATCAAATCAAATCAAATTAATTGTAATGAATCAATCCTGTCTAGTTTAATTTAAATCCTTAATTAAGCGAGTAACCAGTTCAATCAATCATTATGTTAACTCACTTAGCTAAATCAAATTTAATACCTCTATAAAGTTACCTGCAACAGTGCCTGGAAGCTAACTAGTTATAACTAGCTAATGATGCTAAGCACAAAAGTGCTGTGGGAAATAGATGGAAAGAAAAGTGAAAAAAATTAAAGAGAAAAAAAAAAAAGGAAAGAGAAAACATTGTCATGTTGCGTGAAAAACGACCTCGTTTTAATAGCCCCCAAGCAATAATCTTTATGCCTCCTTATCCAATCACAATATCAAGGCACCTTATCAGACCAAAAAACCCAAAGCGTGGTTCCTCGCTCGCTCGCTCACTCATGGCTTCACTTCGGCTTCCATGTTGTCTCTCATCAAAAACGCCTTCCTTCTCCATTAATCCAATAACCCCCAAGTTATCTTCTCTCCATAACCACCCTAACAACTTTACTTTTAATACCAACACCAACAACATCTCATTATCTCACTCTATTTGTTTTCCAATTAGAAACAACAACAAATTCAGGCATTTCCTTTTGCATTTCTCTTCTACAACTCAAGACCACCCGGTTGTTGATTCCTCTTCACTTGATGATGTTGTCACCGAATGCCAATCAAAGGCTGAAGAAAAAGAAGAAGAGTTTTCGAAAACCAGACTGCTTGCTTCGAATGTTCCATGGAATTGTACTGCAGAAGACATTAGGGCTCTGTTTCAGAAGTTTGGGACAGTTGTAGATGTTGAGGTTGGTATTTCTGTTTCTTGAATTTATTTTATTTGTTGTTTTCTTACATGGGTTTTTTTTACTGGGTGTTCGAGTGATGCGGGTTTTTTTTTTTGTCAAGCTTTCAATGTATAGCAAGATCAGAAACAGGGGCTTGGCGTTTGTCACTATGGGCTCCCCCGAAGAGGCAGTTGCTGCTCTTAATAACCTCGAATCTTACGTAAACACATTATCTTCAATTCTTTCCTTCTTTGGAATATGAAATCTTTTTGTCATAATGCATGCCTTATTGGAGAAAGAGGAGAAATCAGATTGAGAGTTATAACTTGTAAGGATTAACCGATTTTAGTATGCCATTTGGATATGTACCTTAATCCAAGTTATGCTACCCTTTTGCTGTTCGAAAACCTATTAACTTGTGCATTAGTTTTTGTCTTGCCTTTTTTTTTTTTTTTTTTATGAACTTGAACATTCTAATCTTCTTACAAATGCTTTTCAGGAGTTCGAGGGCCGTACTTTGAAGATGAATTATGCAAAGGCAAAAAAGAAAAAACCTTCACCACCTCCACCACCCAAGCCAGGGCCAACGTTTAACTTGTTTGTAGCGAATTTGCCATTTGAAGCAAAGTCGAAAGATCTTAAGGAGTTCTTTATTGCAGAAGGTGCTAATGTTGTTTCTGCTGAAATTATATTTCATGATAATCCTAGAAGGCCCTCCGGTTATGGATTTGTGGCATTCAAAACTAAAAAAGAAGCTGATTACGCCATTTCTACTTTCTCCGAGAAGGTAATACTGGATTCCAATTATGTTACATTGCTTCTGTCATAAAAGATTGTGAATGTACTTCCTTCTTTATTTGAATCCTAACAGTGTTTTAAAAGTGAAGAACTTACCCTGTGATAACTCGCTATCCTGTAGGAATTCATGGGAAGGCAACTTAGAGTTGCTCGCAGTAGACAATTTGTCAAACAACGAAAAGAAGATGCATCACAATCTGATGGTACTTCGGGTGAGTTGGAATCTGAAAAGGTACAAGCAGATACAGCTAATGACAATTGAAATGGAAAATTTGCGAGGTTCTGAGATTGTTTACTTTGCTTCGCTTCGCTTCAATTTTGTAGGTAATAAAACTTCTTAAATTTGTTCCTGAAGATTAGAAAGCGATTATATAATTTCTTTGGCATGCTTTCTCTTATATTCAATTGGCGTGGTATATTCTATTGTCAAGTAATACTGCAGGTCTGATGCCTGCCCTTTATTTTTTGACGGAATAGATTTTGTGTATGCTATTAGGGATCTATGATTTTGCAAAATAGTCTCAGGTGAATACAAAGATTTTGCAGAATGACATGGGCGGATCTTAGGTCTATAACCAGATTTGAATGATATACACTTCTTATAGCATCCAACATTGGCCTGTGTCTCTGAGATTCTCATTCTACTCCAGCCAAAGTTCTCTGAAGAACAAAATGAAAAACAGTCACAGGGAAATAGTGAATCTGATCCCAGTAATTCATTTGATAGAGACTGCTCGGACTAGCAAAGTGATAATCATAAACAAATTGGAAATTGAATATTAATTGTGGCCTTGTCATGTTCTCCTGGTGGTTTGATTATTAATTTTGTTTCTACATTCAGTCCTTTTGGTTTGGGGACCTTAGTTGCTTCATGTCATGGTGATCTTTAGTGATGGCTGTTTTTATCATTTTCCATCGTTTGAAGAAGGTTGGTGCCATTATAATGTTTTTGGTTTTGTGCATTCATATGGACTTGAATAATCCAATTGTTGCTATATATTGTTTGACGGTAAATTATAAGATAATTACGTTTCCTTAATGGTGGAAACTGGTATTTATGGTATAACACAACTTCCACTATATTTTACTAGTATTTTTTTTTTTTTGTCAAAACATTTGGTTCTATCCATCATTAACGTGTAATGCATGTGTTATATGACAGTTTTAGCCGTCCAAATCTCAGCATAAGCTATAGTTTCATCCATATTGTTCTAATCATCCCAACATTTGTAGCAAAAGTTGAACGATTTGTTGGGGGTTCATGTTTGAAGAATTGGACCTTTTGTGTTTTTGGATTAAAATGATTTACTCTAGGGAGTAGGAAGTCTACTGAGCAGCTGCTGGCCAGAGATTGGTTGTTAAGTTTAAATTCAACATGTCAAAGGAAGGGGACAACATCTGATGTGAGAAATTCAACACAAATATCTGATATGCCTCTGAAGAATTTATAGAATTCCCTTGTTTTGGATATAATTAGTCAGAAGTTTCAATTACACTGATTCTTAATCTTAGCCAGTAAACTGTCTTATTTTTCAGGAACAGATACCTAATCAAGAAATTGGAGGCAAACTTCCAAATAACTCGAAATGATTAGGCATTTTGAATTCTATTGATGTAACCATACATCTAATCTGGTATGTGTTTGGGGGTGGCTATTAGAGGTGAGAATCATTAGTTTAGATTTTTATGCTTGTCTTGGCTGTCAGTATGGATGTAGATAGGGCATTTGATGTTGCCAAATCTGGGGAATCATTCTTTGCAAAGGTAAAATGAAATCAATCAAGAAACAAAATAGTTGAGGATGGAAAAGTGGGACTGGTTAGTTTCAAAGAGAGAGAATGAATTAACCTTTTGATGCGGGGCATCAATGAATAGAAGAGGAGATTTCCATTTACAATAGAGTGATTTCCATCTCTCAAGGGTATGTATGCATTTCTAAACTCTAGTTATGATTCATAGTTCTCCTTAGTCTCTCAAACCTAGTAACTTAACACCCATCACAAATAGCAACGTAACTTGGCAACTCAAAACACTCGCAATCTTATTCACAACTCTAAACTTGTGTCTCAAGATAAACAAATATGCTTGCAAATACTTAATCCAACGATAGGCTTCATGATTTGAGTAAAGAATAAACTCTTGTAGTAATTGATAATGGCGCTAATGGCATAAAGCTTGAACTATTACATAAAACTTCTTTTCATTAGTTGAGTAATTTTTTTAGTGTTATTAAGCTTGTCCCTAAAATAGGTAAATGGGGTGATGCTCTTGACTAATTACAATCATGTATCATATCATAGATCATCCTTTTGTAAACATTTTTAAATGTCTTGCCTACTACTTTACTTTATTTAAATTTGCTTTGCTTCAAATAATCTATGATATGATACATGATTGTGTTGAATATCACAAACCCATGAAAGCTATGGACTTCATGAATATTCTTGGGCTTGAGTTAATCTATAATTGCTTGAAATTTTTAAGGGTTAGCAAACATTCCCCCATAGGACATTATAAACTCTTAAAAAATCACAATAATGACAGAATGAAAACTTTTTTATTTTTTTCAAATAAACTTTCTTTTCTTAACATGGTGCAAACCTTAATAAGATGTTCCAAATATTGCTATTTGGTCTTCTAGAAATGAAGATGTCATCAAAGTATACCACTAGAAATTTACTCGTGAAAGGTTGGAGCACCTATGTCATCAGTTTATAAAATACTTAGGGCATTAGAAAGATCAAATGAAATGAACAATACCCCTTGTATAGCCTAACCTTAGTCTTAAATACAGTTTCCACTTATGTTTAAGATATATTCTAATTTAATGGTAACTATTGTTCAGATCAATTTCAATAAAAATTCTAGCTTATACTATCATATCTAACATGTCATCCAACCTAGAAATTAGAAAAGGGTACTTAAAAGTGATTCTATTGATGACTTGATTATCCACACATATCCTTCAAGAACTATCCTTTATAGAGCTAATGATTAAAAACAGGAAAGAGCAAGTACAACACAATTGCTTAGGCTTTCTTGTATAAAGTCATTTATATTACTCATTAACTTGTTTTTACAATTCCACAAGTTTAGTGGGGTTCATCCTATAATAGTAAAAATTTGATAATGTAGCACTAGAGATAAAATCCATGACATGTTGGATTTCATGCATAAGGGGTAAGGAATCAATAAGCTCTTGAGGAAAAATATCTTAAACTTTTCCAACACCATACTTGCTTTTTCAGGCAATTTTTTTGAGAGTTTTCTAGACTTAACTTACAACTAAAATAAACAAGACAAACTCTTTCAAAACCTCCTTAAACTCTTTTAGGCTTGTTATATTAAGTCTTTTTTCTTTCACATTCTTGTTTTTTAATCATTAAACCTTGGTGGTAATGGAGTGAGCTAGATATTTCTACCTTTAAAAGTGAAAGAATAAGAATTTGAACGATTAAAAATGGTGACATACAAATCATATAGCGATGGCCTACTTAAAATGACATGTCCTATATTAATTGAAATCACATCATACCAAATCTTTTCATGATAGTCTAGGAATTTGATACGGAATAAACACCTCTCATTGATTGCTATAAGGTGTTATCAACCAATGATACATTATCTATGGAACATACTTTAAGCCTATATGAGATATAATATTAAACAATCTTGCATTGATATAACTCTCAATATCAATGATGCTCTTATAACTTTTATACCTATACTTATTATAGATATGAAAAACATTTGTCTTTTTGTAATCTTCAGTTCTTTGCAGTTGTGTCAAAGCATATATGACTACACCTAACTTAGTTATCCCAAACTCTATGATGGGCTACTTAACTTGACTGGATATAGATCAAATACGACCTAGTAAATTATGATCATTCTCACCCTCCTTGTCTATGTCATGAAAATCCTCATGATTAGTTTCATACACTTAATCACTAGTCTTTCTCTTCAATTATGTCCTCTTTTTCCTTAATGAATAGGGTCTTATTGATATAGTTGGTTGCATTGTGATCAAAACCTTGACATTTAAAATAATAAACCCTTGAACTCATTTTAGACTCTATATTGAAAACTCTTTTTCCTTTGACTTTTGTAGAAGGTTAGGCATCACTAGAGTTGGGTTTGTAGGGCGGAATACCTAACAAGGAACCATTATTCCCAAAATAAGACCTAGCAAGGGTGTTATAGGTTTCCTAATGTCTCATCCACTATGTAACCAACTCATAATATTACATTAAGGTATAGACTAGGTTAAGAGTGGAAGCACCTCAAATCATAACCTTTTTTCTAATATCATCATTCAAGCCCCTACAAAACTTATTCACGATCATGGTCTCATCTTGTCGCACATCACATCTTATCTTATATTCATCAAATTATGCCATATACTCACTCATGTACTTATTCCCTTGCCTAAAATTATTCTATTTGTTTAAAAGATTACCTCTCCATAATCAAGGTAAGTACTTCTCCAATAAACTCCTTACCTATTTAGTGATAAAAGGTTCACCCTTTTCTCTTTAAATAGTACTTAACACTCTTCCAATGAAGCTAAGTGGTATCACTAAGCTTCATCTAATAAAATTTGACATGTTAAAGACAACCGTTAAAAGTAAGGGCTCTACTTTGATATGTCCCACGACTTACTCATTAAAATCATCATTGTTCTGATCATTTTGATTATGGTTATATTGGT
>Ga0325410_1008385_pt1 | contig 11202 bp, 9 predicted proteins | sample PopdelMetagenome_16_FD_206182 | JGI IMG/M metagenome (GOLD analysis project Ga0325410, IMG submission 206182) | Populus deltoides microbial communities from Bellville, Georgia, United States - Xylem-PdIQD-R3 | ecosystem: Host-associated > Plants > Phyllosphere > Stem > Wood/Secondary xylem...
TAAAACACTTATGCTTTATGTTTTTTTTTAAGTTGTCTCATTTTTTTAGCTTTTTTATGCCTTTCGGGATTATTTTTTTGCTTATTTCTTTGTTTTTTTCTTTTAACAAATTTTTTTGTTTAATTTAATTTAGTTTATTAATATTAAATTTTTTTATTTAGTTATCAAACTTTCATGACACGTTTTCCGGATTTAACGGGTTAACCTGGTTTGACAAGTTAACCAAGAATTTTTTTTTTTGCTTTTTAATTAATTTTTTTCATTTAGTTTAGTTTGTTAATACTAATTTTTTTTTCTATTTAGTTATCAAACTTTCATGACACATATCCCGAGTTTCATGGGTTAACCTGGTTTCACGGGTGAACCCAGTTAATTATGGGTTGACCGTCAATTTTTTTTTTATTTTCATAAATTGTTTTTGTTTAATTTAGTTTGTTAATGTTATTTTTTTTATTTAGTTATCAGACTTTCATGACACAGATCCTGGGTTTAACGGGTTAACATGGTTTGACGAGTTAACTCGGATTTTTTTCGTTTTAATTAATTTTTTTTTGTTTAGTTCAGTTTCTTAACTTTCACTTTTTTTTATTTAGTTACCAGACATTCATGACATGAATCCCGGGTTTAACGGGTTAACCTAATTTGAAGAGTTAACCTGTAATTGTTTTTTGTTTTTTTCTTTTTAATTTTTTTTTCATTTAGTTTAGTTTGTTAATGTTAAATTTCTTTCTATTTAGTTTTTTTTTCCTCTTAGAGGTTTTTTTTCTTTTATTTTTTCTTTTTAATTAATTTAGTTTATTAATATTAAATTTTTTTCTAAGTAGCTCTCGACTGATGCCTTTAGTTTTTATTTTTGTTTTTTTGTTGTTTTTATACCTTTGACTGTGGACTGCACAGTGCAGTCCATAGTGAAAAGGCTTATACCTTTTGTTTTTTTAATTAATCTTTTTTGTTTAATTTAAATTGTTAATGTTAAATTTATTTCTATTTAGTTATCAAACTTTCATGACACGGATTCCGAATTTGACAGGTCAACCTGGTTGGACAAGTTAGCCCAGTTAATTCTGGGTTAACCCATTAATTTGTTTTTTCCTTTTTAATTGTCAAACTTTCACAATGCGAATTCAAGATATGGCGGGTTAACATGATTTGAAAGATTAACACAGTTAATTCATATTTTTTTTCGTTTTCTTCATTAGTTTTTTTCTTCCTGTTGGTTTTTTTCTTTTTAACTAATATATTTAATTATTACACTTTTATGACACGATCTTGCAATTAGACACACGTCCAATGCTATTGGGTCTGGTATTGCAGTCCAGACACTTTTATGTTAAGGGTTAACCCAAGTTTAATGTTATTATTAATATTATAAATATTACTTTTGGGTCAAACGTTGCAACCAAACCTAAGACTCTTGGGTATAACTTTGCAAAAAAACCTAACACTTTTAGATCTTGACTTTTTTAAAAATGCAAAAAATATTTGACCCGCGGCATCGCGCGGGGCATGTAACTAGTGCTAAACTAAATACAAACAAGATTGGCCCTGTTTATCCCAAAATATTGACTTTGATTGATACAAATAAAATGAATCTAAAAATCCCTCCAAAATAGACCCAAATATTCTCTCAAAATAGGCATAACAAGAACACTCCTTGAGCTCGGGTTTGGTATCCCGAGCCCATCACACAAGGAGCCTGGGCTCGGGCAAGAAGCTCGAGCCCTTGCAAGGCGCACGCCCAACGTGGGCATGACATGCCCAACATCTTTGGTGCTCGGCGTGCACCCCAGCATGCCAGTGAGCTCGGGCTTCTACATCTGAGCCTAACGTACTCGAGCTTCTACACCCGAGCCTAACATACTCGGGCTCTAGAGCGCACCCTAAACCCAACATGCTCAGGTTCAGGCAGCGCATCTGGACTCATTGCTCATCTCTAATACACCTAAGCTTAGTGTGTTTGGATCCAGGTAGCACGCCTGCGCCCACTTTCACCTCTCATGGGTTTGGGCTTTCACGTCGAGCCTGACATGTTTGGGTCCATGCAGTGTGCCCGAACGCATTATCACCTCTAATGAGCCCGGGCACCTTGTCCGAGCTTAACACTCGCTAAGGAACTTTTCTAAGACCTCATGCAAGTCCCTCTGTATTTTATACTGATCTAATACATATTATTTTTAGTAGAATGCAACTCAAAATATCGCAAGAGAAAAATTACACTTCTTAGCCTCCTTTTCACAAAAGAACATGACTCATGAACTATAAATATATCATCAGATCTTTAGAATAAAGGTTCACAATCTTTATTCTCAACTGCAAATATATTTTCAGAACATCCTTGTCTAGAATATTATTGGATTTTCTCTCAAAAAAAAATATTTATTGAAGCATCGAAGAGTCATCATCTCCACTAAAAAGGATTTTTTACAGGTATTAACCACAAGCCATCTTAGTCTACCAAACAACAAGTATAAGCTATCAATCAACTTCACTAAAAAAAAATAAATAAGATTGTTAAAACAACTAAATAGGAGATTATCTAACTTTCATAGACTACTTGGATATTTTGAAATATCATAACATTTAAAAATATTTTTTAGATATCAAGACAAAATAATTCATGATGAATATTTTAAGAGAAATAGGATTGCCCTACAAATAATATAAACCTATATAATACAAGTCATCAAAATATAATAAAATCACTTCCCAAGTCCATTAATAAAAACCAACTTGCACATGAATGAACTACATATCGGAGACCTGCAAAATGGAAGAAGGAAACACTTCAATTTTTCACTTCATTCGTTACAATTACCCTCTGAAACAAATCATACAAAGTCAGATACGACATTAACATAACTAGCGAGTAAAAGCGCACAAAACAATGGAAACATAACCCAAAAGAGCCAAAAAAACAAGACTATGTCCGCCTCCACAACCCAAAACCCCAAGCTTCAACTGAATAACATTAACAAGTGCCCAACATCAGAAACACGCACCCACTAACCGACCCAAAACCCGAACCAAATTCTTATTCACGTGCGCTAACAAAAGCTCCGCCATCTGCAAATAATTTCCATGATTGTGACTCGAAGTTTTAGCGATCCTAATAGCTTGTTTAAGAGCGAGAGCGCTAGGCTATAGGAGAGAAAGGAGCTGAATGAGTAGACGTGGAAAGCGATAAAGTCTTCTGCGATTTTGGGGCTCGGAGAGCAGGAGATGGGGTCAGTTGGGTTCCACACTAGGCCAACGAAGACGGCGAGACTGAAGAGAGAGTTAACATTTAAGATTACAGCCTGCTTTTTGAATTTTAAAAGTTTTTTTTTTGAAAACATTTAAAATTTTTATTTTAAAATAATATTTTTTATATTTTAATGTATTAATATAAAAATTAATTTTAAAACAATTAATTTAATATAACTTAAAAAAAACAATAATTCCAACAATTTCACTACTAAAGCGGAGATGTAGATGCTGGTCGTCGTTGAGATGGGTCTTGAGCTTTTCTTTGCAAGGGGTATAAAGTAAAAAAAAAGCGCCGTTGCCGGGGATCGAACCCGGGTCACCCGCGTGACAGGCGGGAATACTTACCACTATACTACAACGACATTGCTGTTCTACGATGACTTATTTAACTAAATATGCTTATTTATTTCTCCCTTTGGCAACCAACTCATGAGGTCATCGACCTGTAAGAAATGCTGCAAAACTCATCATTTATGCATCGTGATCTCTCAGGTCACCATGCATGGAAAATAATGGTTGCTTTTTCATATTTTAGTAAACGAAAATTTTTTATTTAAAAGGAAATTTATTGTTTTTTATTATACATAAGTGCTCTGGATTTCCAATATATTTATAAAATAATAAATGTTGTCCAATAAAAAAACTATACAATAGATAACCTTTTGTTTTAAAAAATAAAACTTCATTTAAAGTGTGTTTGGTATTACAGTAGTTGTTGTGGTTGTGATTTAAAAAAAATTATTTTATAAAAAGTACTTTTAGTTGTGGTTGGTTTGAAAAAATAGGTGTTTGGTTAAAACTGTGGTTGAAATTGAGGTTGAAGAAAAAATAGTTTAATGTGTTTGGTTAAGAATGTTTTTGAAATTGAAGTTATAAAATAATTTAAAAAAATATAAATTAATATTGATGGTTTTTAATTTAAATATTGCGGATTTAACTATTACGGTAACATTATGAAATAAATCATACTTTATATATAAAAAAATTTATTATTCTATTAAACTATCTACAATTCCATTACGTACAAAATTTATCTGACAAAAACTACAGTTTCCATAATTTTTTAGCGTGTAATAAAATTAGATAAAATATTATCATGTATAAAATTCACTCTAAACTAGTTTTTTTAAAAAAAATTAACACATCTAAAAAAAAAAGTTCACGCAGTGCAAGTGAACAGTGCAAGAGAATTACACTGTTCACTATTTTTAACATGAACAGTGCATCACTTTGCACTGTTCATGTTAATTTCACTGTTCATTGAACAGTGCAATTAACGTGAACAGTGCAAAAAAAACAAGGAATAGATGCTTTGCAAATACTGCGTTTCCAACGCAGAAAAAAGGTGGGACCCAGTGAACAGTATGCCACATTTTTATTTAACCAAACGGTTGCGACAGCATTTTAAATAAAACACAGCCGCAGCCGCAGAGCCAAACGGGCTCTTAGTCAGTGACTTATTGAGCTTCAGTTTTCCAATGGTTTTTTTTCTCTTGCTTTTTTTTAATTAATTTTTTAAATTTATTTCATTAATAATAAATCTTTTTTCTATTTACTTATCATACTTTCATGACACGAATTCTAGGTTTGACATGTTAACCTGATTTGACGGATTAACCCGGTTGATTCAGATTTTTTTTCCTTTTCCTCATTAGTTTTATTCTTTCGATTTCATATTTTAATATTATATGTTGTTCATAGTAAAAATACTGAAACCTTTAATTTTATTTTTTTTGCTTTTTTTTATGCCTTTCACTGTGGACTGCATAGTGCAGTCCACGGTGAAAAGGCTGATGCCTTCTTTTTTTTTATTTAATTAATTTTTTTTATTTAGTTTGTTGATATTAAATTTTTTTCTATTTAGTTATCAGACTTTCATGATACGAATCTCAGGTAAGGGTTAACCCAGTTAATTTAGATTTTTTTCCGTTTTCTTCATTAGTTTTTTTCTTCTTATAAGTTTTTTTTCTTTTATTGTTTCTTTTTATTTAATATTTTTTTATTTAATTTAGTTCATCAATATTAAATTTTTTCTATTTAGTTATCGACTCGTGCTTTTAGGTTTTTTTTTTATGTCTTTAATTGTAGACTGCATATTGAGTCCACAGTGAAAAAACTGATACCTTTTTATTTTTTTTCTTTTTAATTAATTTTTTTCGTTTAATTTAGTTATCAAACTTTCATGACACAGATCCTGGGTTTGACGGATTAACCTGATTTGACGAGTTAGCCCAGTTAATTTTGTGTTAACCTGTCAAATTTTTTTTCTATTTAGTTATCAAACTTTAACGACACGAATCTAAGGTTTGATGGGTTAACCTGGTTTGAAGGGTTAACTCAGTTAATTCAAATTTTTTTTCTTTTACTTCATTAATTTTTTTCTTCCTTTTGGTTTTTTTTCTTTGTTTTTTTATTAATATATTTAATTAATACACTTTTATTACACGACCTTACAGCCAGATTCACATCTAAAACTATTAGGTTTGGTATTGCAGTCAGACCCGCTTAAACTTAAGTCATACAAGTTTAATGTTATTATTAATATTTTAAATATTACTCTTGAATCAGGCATTACAATTACACCCAATATTCTTGGATATAGTTTTATAAAAAACCTGAATATTTTTAAATTTTAATTTTTTTTTTTTGATAATTTTTATACAAATCATTGATTGGTGACATCACACGGATAATAATCATAATATAACTAGTTTCACTGCTAAAGCGGAGATGTAGATGCTGGTCGTCATTGAGATGGGTCTTGTGCTTTTCTTTGCAAGGGATATAAAGTAAAAAAAAAAACAAGCGCCGTTGCCGGGGATCGAACCTGGGTCACCCGCGTGACAGGCGGGAATACTTACCACTATACTACAACGACATTGCTGTGCTTCGATGACTTATTTACATAATTAATCGTATTCATTTCTCCCTTTGGCAACCAACTCTTGAGGTCATCGACCTGTAAGAAATGCTGCAAAACTCATCATATATGCATCGTGATCTCTCAGGTCACCATGAATGGAAAATAATGGTTGCTTTTTCATATTTTAGTAAACGAAAATTTTTTATTTAAAAGGAAATTTATTGTTTTTTATTATACATAAGTGCTCTGGATTTCCAATATATTTATAAAATAATAAATGTTGTCCAATAAAAAAACTATACAATAGATAACCTTTTGTTTTAAAAAATAAAACTTCATTTAGTCAGTGACTTATTGAGCTTCAATTTTCTAACAATAATCCATTATGCGTTAACACCAATCCTAATCGACTACTTTTATTTTAATAAAAAAACGATTTATTAAACTCTAACTTTAAAACCTAGACAGCAGGAAATCCTTTAACTAACTTGTGGCAAAACTAGCGTTGATCTAAGATCATTCAAATCGAGTTCCCACTCCGTGACATCTTTACTATTCTTTGTTTAAGATTTGTCACCCTTTATTACCACAATGAAACCTATCATCCAGGGATGGAGTTAAGAAATTTTTTTTTAAAAAGAGCTAAATTAAAAACATTATTTAAAAAAAACTAAAATTTTAATTATTTTATTATTAAAATTATAAACATCTTTGAGAAATAGCTAAGAAAGACATTTCCTTGCAGGGGCCGGGCCCCTGCCAGCCCCCGCCTCCGCCACAGCTATCATCGATTTAGCCAGAAAAAAAATCACGTGTTTGCAAAATTCTTGATCAGTGTGAAATTGAGGTCGAAGACGTATATTAGGTATTATAAAGCTTGACTAGTCGCTTTTCGAATTGGGCATTTGGTCTAGTGGTATGATTCTCGCTTAGGGTGCGAGAGGTCCCGAGTTCGATTCTCGGAATGCCCCGATGGTGTTCTTTTTTTCTCCGTATCTTGTAGGTCAACGGGAAATCCCTCATTTCACCGGAAGAAAGGAAATGAGAGATTTAAATGAGGGTATAAACAATGACAGCCCACCAAGAACTCGAAGAAAAGATTAAACAACAAATATCAAATATCGGTTACAATCAAGAAGGTTTTTCTAGCATGAACAATCCTAATTGTCAAACTGTATTTCAATTTTCCTAATCTCAATGCATCTCGTCAAGTTACAATATATTTGGGAGCACTTTGACGCAATTTAGTCCCATTTTTTTGGGTCGGTGAGTTCTTTTCCGGCCCCAAATCCTCTCTGCCATTTGTCTTTGGGTTTGGACACGATCCTTCATTTGTATTACCACAGATCTTGGGTTTTGAATCAACATTTGTATTGCCACAGATCTTGGGTTTTGAATCCACAGCAAGATAGTTTGTCAGCACCCTCTTCACACCAAAACCACGACGAGGAGGCTTGTTGTTATTGCTGTTGGAGGAGGTGGTAATGTGGAGGAATGGAGTTCTCTCACCCCGTGCAGGACTTATAAGCGGCACGGGTGAAAAGCTCGGTGTACTGAACGTTGTTTTGTATGGAGTGCCTGAGACTGGCACGGAGAAGGGATTTGAAACCTTCCTGTGAGAAATCACAGCAACTGTGGAAACTGAAGACAAATTGTCCGTACGTTTAGTCAAGTCATCAACGTATACCAAGTCGTCAATACGAGCTACAATATTAAATGCCAAGCTCTCCAGAACTCTTGAATAGCTCTCGAGAATTGATTTCCCAACATCCTGAAAGTTGAAAACGAGTCAAGCTGATATGAAGAATTTAGGAAATAGAAAAAAGGGAGGGCAATGGGGCGATTGAAAGTAAATAATGGAGCAGGAGAGAGAACAGAAACCTTGTTGAATTGAATTTTGCTGGTATCTAAGGCGGTCTGGGTTAGATTAGGGAACCTATGCTTCAAGGAAAGCAAGAGACTTTCAGCTCTTTCTGCAAGCAATTCCCTCTTATCTCCGTCAACCATTAAGTCCTTGACCATCTCCCATGATGACTTTGTCGTGGAGCGATTTGGATTGGGTGGAGGTTTTGAATGAGCTCTCCGACGCCATACATAAATTGAAGATTCCACACGGTTTGCAATCTCTAAAGCAACATGTTCAGATGACAGGTCAAGGCAATCGAGCAGGCACTCTGCGGAGAACTGGTCTGAAGTAATATACCGGTACACAAGGTCTCCCAAACAAGCTCTCCCATTCTGAATATAAATTAAATGACTGTCACATACCCTTGTTACAGCTAAAAATCTATGAAAAACACATGTACTGTAATTCAGAAACTGCCTACAATACAAGGAAGAAACATAAAATCTGCACCAACTTCATTATGTCAATACAAAAATGTTAAGCATAATTAGGAAATATTGAGAAAATTGTGGATATGGTGTTGATTTCATCACATAACAAAAGAAAAAAAATCAAGCACGGTTTGATTCAGGCATGTAACAAAAAACTTTGTTGCATTGCCGGATTTTACCTTTGGGAGAGCTTCCAAGTATGAGTCAGGAACATCCATTTCTGCTAAAGCGACACTGTTGATTGCCATTGCAGCTTTCAGTATCTGATTGGTGCATTCACGCGTGTGGTTCAACTGCTTTCTTGTATCATCACTGAGACCACCAGCAGGGACACGAGGGACTGGTAGCCACCATTTTTCTTCTTGCCTCTGCATTGTTTTACGGAAAGAAGCTGACCCATCTCCATCTGGGGCTACAATCCCTTGATCAACATACCAAAACTCCGTGTCTACGAAACTATCTAAAACTTCCTGTCATTGAAGGAGACAGGCTAATGATTCCAAAATGATCATGTTTGAAAAAAAAACAAGGAATTAAGGAATAGATAAGGGTAAATCTTACAAGAAGCATATTGTCTAGTTTACGCAGAGCTGGCAGATTGATAAAAAGATCGGATCGAGGCCTGCAAGTCATAACCTGCAAAATGCAGAAACTAATTACATTGAGGACAAACAAAAGAAAGGGAAAACTAAGTTGATTTCTAATGAATAAATTCTATCACTTATCCTTTTTACGAGTATTCTATCCTAAAATGTGGAATGATCATTTTAAGAAATTGAAACAAGTAAATCAAATTACGTAAGATCTTCAGCTAGCTTAATCTTTCTTCAATTGGTAATGTCTGACAAGGGTAAGAAAATTACAAATTCGGGAATAACATCTTAAAATAAAGTTAAAGCTACAAACTATACGCTGTTCGAATATCAGTTATCTAATTATGGAAAGGGAAGCATATCTTACAGTCATGGTACGTTGGTTTAACATCAGAACAGTTGACAAACTAAAATCCAACAGACAAAATGCTTAATTAAGCTCTATTCTAATATTCTTATCCTTTCCTTGTTCTTGTGAGCAAATTCCCATGGTACATTTCCAAATTTGGGACTATAATTAGAATTACCTCAAGCTTACTGCCATCAGGAAATGTCTGCCATGAGGGTATTAATTCCACGATATGGTCTCCAACACAAAGAAGCAACTCCATCTCTCTTCTCCACATTGATTTCTTCTCTTCAGGCAATGGCTCTAGTCTCCAAAGTTGCCCATAAATAGTACCTACATATTGTATAACCAAGATCAAATTAAAATGAAACTGCAGAACTGTGAGCCAAGGCTGCCATAGACACGACACAGATTGAAAGAGAAAGAGATCATACCACACAAATTGGTGATGGCATTTGATATAGCCAAAGCTGTGCAAACCCCTTTCCCAGACCCTGACATGTCTTCACCAAGCAACAATTTTGCAAACCTCTCCTTCATCATGTCAATCTCTAAACAAAATCCACCCCCAAAAAAGGAGAAAATGTCAACTTACCAATAATCATAAAGTTGGGGCTTATGCCACAATCAAAAAAAGAAAAAAAAATGGAGCAATTTTGAAATATGAATTATTTCAAACATAAGAGGCATCCATCTATGACTGGTAAAAGAAAAAACACCAAGACCAACCTGAAAGCTTTGAGCCTAGCTTTTTGAATTTTGAATCCTCCAAATGGGCTTTCTTCTCTTTACTTCCATTTCCACTAGAGATCAAGCTCTTGCACTCTCCAGCTTTCCTTATAGGCCAACCCAAAGGAGATGGGGAAGCACACCCGGGCTTAACTCCCTCAGTTGAGCTACTCTCAGAACTCGAGCTGCTACTCTCTCTTGACTCGGTCCCAGACTCGGTCAGTAACTCGGACTCATCTTTCCTCCTCCTCTCAAATCCTCCACCACCACAACTCCCCTTAAACATTGTTTCCATTCTCGACAAAATTAAAGGAACGAACTTTTCGAAACCCAAAAACTCAACTACTTGTAAGAACCACCAAAACCATTTCTTCACTGGCTAGTTACTACAACTACATGGGTTTATGAGGTGGGTCATGATCTTTAAGTTGCAGTAAAACCAAGTGGTTACAAGAATAGAAAGAGAGAATCAACCAGAATGGTTTTGGGGGGCTTGTTCTATATATTTCTGGACTATTTGTCTCACTTCAAAATTTGATTTTTGAAGATCAAAAGGTTACCGTCACATGCCATGAGCTAACGTCTCTCTTTGTTTTTTTGGGCTCCCTTTCTCTCTCAGCCCCTGAGTAGAGAATACGTTCAAAATAATATTAAAATAATGCAGTCAGATAGCTGTTGGCGGACGGATGTGCCTATGCCCCATAAAGTTACATTTTTGCCCTGCATGTTTTCCCCACATACATTTTTGAATTCGTATACCATCTTTTTTTCCTACGTACTTTTATACTAGATAGTACGATTGGATATCAGTAGATATTTGAAAGCCAACTTTAAAGGTGCAATTCTGGCAGAATTAGGCACAGATACCTCTAGGGTTTGTTCTTTACATGGAGGGGATAAAAAAAGAAGGAAGGGGAATATACACTCAAGTTTCGTGTGTTTTATTTTTCTTTTTTTCAAGGCAGAGCATTCATTTACCGGAAATGATTATGCAATTATTTGTCTACCTGTAACTTTTATTATGCAAGGAAATAGAAATGGGTGGAACAGGTGGGTTAGGTTGGCGTTTAATAATTAAAAAAAAA
>Ga0325410_1008391_pt1 | contig 11199 bp, 11 predicted proteins | sample PopdelMetagenome_16_FD_206182 | JGI IMG/M metagenome (GOLD analysis project Ga0325410, IMG submission 206182) | Populus deltoides microbial communities from Bellville, Georgia, United States - Xylem-PdIQD-R3 | ecosystem: Host-associated > Plants > Phyllosphere > Stem > Wood/Secondary xylem...
TAATTCCGTATTTATTCTAGATTTTGTGTTATAGCTATTTCATATTTAGCTCATGATCAAATAGGACACAACAGCCAAACACACCCTCCTCTAACCCTCACACATCCTTCCTTCTGAAATTCCCAACATTAATATAGACGAAAAAGAAATAAAACTCATAAGAACATTCGTGAAAATCCAAGAATTAAACTCACCACAGAGCTTTGAGAATAGTGGACGTGTAGGAATGTGCTCGAACATGTGCAAGATTCCTGCTCAAGACTTCTTCGCTAATGAATTTGGGCTTCCATTAACTATGATTCCTGGTAAGTCTTTGTTTAGCCCCTTCAAACTGAGATTCATGCACATTATCAATTGAAACAGTGGTGAATTTGAAGTAAACACTAAACTCTGTATCATGTGTCTATGGATTTGTTTTACTACCAGATCTTGAAGACATGGGTTTCGAAATGGTTTATGGACAAGTTCCACCCCCATTTGAAGAGGATCCAGTAGAAAACAGCCTAGCCTTGCAGATATTCTGTTGATCACGTAGTTTCTAACAGAAGATCTTGAATGAATGAAGGCAAACGCTAACAAGCTAAGTGTTCACAATAATTACATAACAAAGAATAAAAGTACAGGTTCATTTGAATACTCTTAACAAATATTTTAACAAAACCTCTCGCTTTTATCCACTTTGACAAAGCTAATTATGGTTCGATTTAGTGTTTCTGCACCTTTCCCTTTCTTTTTTATACTTTACATGGTTTCCATGTGAATCTTCAATCGGTGCCTCAAACTTTTTCTGGAACCAACATTTAGTTTCGAGCAACAGCAGTTACTCAAAGAATGTTGTCTCTTTATCTAAAGATGACCCTCGAATACACAAATTACTAACTCAAAAAGTTTTCCTCTGAACGAGTCCAATCTTTAGGCTCCTGTCCTCTCAGGACTTCACAAATCAAGCCGCTAATATTGCAAACAAGATGGTAATTCCTGCCCACAATATTGTAAAATCTTTGACCAACTGTATTAAATTTTTATCATAAATAATTTTATTTTTTTATATATTTGTATCGTTTTAATGTCTTAATATTAAAAATAAATTTAAAAAAATAAAAAGTTATTATAAAATATTTCTAAACAAAAAAATATTTGGAAAATCAATATTAACCCCTATCTAACCAGACAGTAAGGCCAATCAGGTCAGTTATGGAATTATTGTTGGACTAGATTGCCCTTTAACTAATAAAATTGTTCATACAGATGGCTGGTAACCAACCCGTGTGTGATAACTGATAAGCCTCACCTTGGCTCTGTTGAGTCTCATGTGATTTTGACTCTATACGTGTCCGTGACTTCATTGCTAAAGACAAGATACATGTCCACCAAAATCCAGTACCACACTCCACCCTCCACCCTCCGGCCATTAATTACGGTATCCAAGGTCACAAAAATCCGAGCAGTCTGTAAGACCTTGGCATGATTTATATTTATCTACTCTCTTCTTCTAGATAACCCCACTATTTTAATGCACGAGAACTGTCATTTAAGGTATGAAATATGAATTTTTGCCTTTTGTTGTGTTCTTTTGAATATCATGTCAACGACCTACAGGTTTACTGTATTAAGCATTTTGGATAAGTTTTGCGTATGCTGTTGTCTCTACAGCAGAATGTCCAAATTTTGCGCAGTTGATCCCGTGACTAGCATGAATCTCTCTCTTAACGACCAACGAACTCTCAAACTTCCTGCAACTCCTGTCTATAAAATGGCAGCTCCTCTTCAATATAGCTCAGACCCACAAGCTCTAGAATCCTATACATTGCGGTAAGTATAGCACAGACTCAATAGTGTGGAGCCTTGTGGGAAAATGGCTATTGCTACTGCATTTTCACTGAAGTTGCAGATTTTGTTCATTATTTTTTGTTGTCGTAGCTATTTCAGCACTGCCTTTACTTCTCAAGATTATGCTGATGCTCTTGAAAAATCCATCCTCTTCTTTGAGGGTCAGAGGTCAGGAAAACTGCCATTGAACCAACGGCTAACATGGAGGGGGGACTCTGGGTTGTCTGATGGCTCTGCTTATCACGTACTATTTCAAATTCTGCTATAAATTAACTTCCTGTTCATGAATATAATAAAATGAAGATAGCAGGACTGACTATCCTGGTTTTACTATTTTGTGGATTTCAGGTGAACCTAGTTGGTGGATACTACGATGCAGGTGATAATGTCAAGTTTGGCCTTCCGATGGCCTTCACCACTACCTTGTTGGCATGGAGTGTCATTGAATTCGGTAGCTCGATGCAGAATCAGATTACGAATGCCGAAGCAGCCATTCGATGGAGCACTGACTACCTTTTAAAAGCGGCCACTGCCACCCCTGACACACTATATGTTCAAGTGAGCATGCATAATGAAATTCTGTAAATTTTGCACATAAAACCATATTCATCAAGAGAAATGCGCACTAACCTCAAATAATAAATTAAGAATTTTGCGAAATGGCGTTACAGCAGCTGGAAAATTGCACTCTTGGATAACAGCAGGGGCCAGTAGGCACAATAGGTTTCTGCGTTCTTGATAATTTGAAATGGGACTTAGGTGTACGCTGGATGGTGCAGGTTGGAGATCCGAACATGGATCACCGGTGCTGGGAGAGGCCAGAAGACATGGACACACCACGCAATGTGTACAAAGTAACCACGCAGAACCCAGGATCCGACGTGGCTGCTGAGACAGCTGCTGCCTTGGCTGCAGCTTCAATTGTGTTCAAAGAGTCTGACCCTTCTTACTCCACCGAATTGCTTCTTGCAGCAATGAAAGTAGGCATCCATTGTAACTAAATCGACTGTTCACTAGTTATCAGCTTCTGCACTTGCAAGAAATATCTAATTGTGATTTTGCAGGTATTCAATTTTGCAGACAGGTATAGAGGATCTTACAGCGACTCTCTCAATTCCGCAGTCTGCCCATTTTACTGCTCGTACTCTGGATACCAAGTAAGATTGTCTTCAGTTCTTGGCTTTCTGAAGTCAATCATAGATCTTAACCCAAGTTTGTCGATTCAGGATGAGCTTCTCTGGGGTGCATCGTGGCTTCATAAAGCCTCGCTGAATGGAACATACTTGGCTTACATCCAGTCAAATGGTCACACAATGGGTTCCGATGATGATGACTACTCCTTTAGTTGGGATGACAAGCGACCCGGGACTAAGATTCTCCTTTCCAAGGTTCTATTGTATACAGATCTCCTGCTTCACCTGCATAAATATTAGAAACCATATAAAGCTTGAACTTTGTGGTTCAACAGGAATTCTTGGAGAAAACTACTGAAGAATTTCAGTTATATAAATCGCATTCAGACAACTACATATGCTCTCTAATTCCAGGCACTTCTAGTTTCCAGGCCCAATACACTCCTGGTGGGCAATTTTTTTCATTATTTCAGTGATACTAACAAGAAAACTTAATGCTAGTGAATATGACAGCATTTCCATGTGCTTTGCAGGGGGGCTTTTTTATAAAGCAACCGAAAGCAATTTGCAATATGTAACCTCCACAACTTTCCTTCTATTGACGTATGCTAAGTATCTTGGCTCAAATGGAGGAGTTGCCAAATGCGGTGGTTCAACCGTGACAGCAGAGTCACTCATCGCTCAGGCGAAGAAGCAAGTGGACTATATCTTAGGTGATAATCCAGCAAAGATGTCTTACATGGTTGGATTCGGTAACAAGTATCCACAACATGTGCATCACAGGGGTTCCTCGGTGCCATCTATACATGCACACCCGAACCGCATTTCCTGTAACGATGGGTTTCAGTACCTCTACTCCAGTTCTCCCAATCCGAATGTCCTTGTTGGAGCCATAGTAGGCGGTCCTGATAACAGAGACCATTTCGCTGATGATCGAAACAGCTATCAGCAATCCGAGCCAGCTACGTATATCAATGCACCATTTGTTGGCGCTCTTGCTTTCTTCTCAGCCAAAAACTAATAGCAGTTCTATTATCCACATATTAGTAGTATCTATAGATGTAATGTCGGAAAAGACATTCTCACAAGAAAGCTGTTAGAGAGAAATTTAGTGTATTTGAGATGAGGTATCATGCTTGTCAGTTCAGTTCCTGAACATACCGAATTGAATCGTAGATTTGGCCATTTAATTTCCTTGTGATCTTTTAAGAAGCTGAGGCAATTACTTACCTGCTAAATCCATCAGAAATTGCTGCATATTTTACCTAGAACTTCATGAGAATATTTAACAATATAGGGTAAGCAGGATAGGAAACTAGTAAGCAACTTTCTGAGTTGAGGGTCCTCCCACTTTGTGACGAGACCACACCAGGAGGCAAGAGCAATGAGAAACCTCCGTTCATTTTACTTTCCATTAATCTATTTCCTCCGATCTTCATAATTCAGTGGCCTTGTATACTTCTTCCTAATCCTATTTTCCCCATCAAAGTTGGCACTGAACTATTGCTAGGATCATTTGGCACTAAAACAGGAGGAGCAACAAATCATTGCCAATATCGAAAATTGTTTGTTGAAACGAGATCTACGGGATGATTAACAGTATAAGCTTTAGAAATCGCCATGAATTAATGAGAGAAACCTCAAATTGCTCTCTTAACTATGAAACAATTATCAATTTAGTCCTTGAAAACAATATTATTGATAAACTATTTATAAAGGAAAAAGACCGACAAAGATCAGAGATTCAGACGTAAATACCATTATAAACCACCCAAAAATCAAATAAACAGAAAGAGAGACATGAAAGATTTCACAAAATCAATCAAAACCAAATTATAAAATCAATTGCAAAAGCTATAAAAAACTTGGAGACAATCAGATAAATAATCAAACAGGAGATTGTAATTTTATGATGAAAATCGAGGAAGAAAATAAAAATTTCTAATTAGAATAAAGAGAGGAATTAATTAGCGATTTCTACTTGGATGAAGAAAGAAAATTGAACATTGAAAAAATTGTCTTTCTAGAGATTGATAGTAGTTTAGGGACTGATTTTAGATATATATTTTTTTCAAAGAAAAACAAAGTCTTTTTTAACTGTTTCTTTTGTTACTTTTCTCTGGAACATGCTGCTCATGGCTCTCGATGGTTGTTTTTTTATAGTATATTTTATATTAAAATATATTAAAATAATAATTTTTTAATTTTTTAAAAATTATTTTTAAGATTAATGCATCAAAATAATTCAAAATATAAAAAAATTAAATTTTTATAAAACAAAATTAAATTTTTTTGGAAACACGGTTTGCACCGCGTTTCCAAATGGTCTCTAGAGCCTGTTTGGAAGTGTGGTTGCGGTTATTTTTCAAAGTATTTTTCATGCCGAAATATATCAAATGATTTTTTTATTTTTTAAAATTAGCGTATCAAAATGATTTAAAATATATATAAAAAATTAATATTTAATAAAAAAAATTTAATTTTTTAAAAATACGAGTACAATCACAATTCCAAACATATATAAAAAATGAAAGTACATTTTATTAGGATCCACAAATGAAATTACTTAAAATCCAATCATGATGATAAAAGACGAACAGCATCAAAAAGAAAAAACCGCTAAAGATGATTTAAAAAAAATCATTTGCTAATCTAAAATAGCAGAGAAAAAATAATAATTACAAAAATCTTCTTTGATTTGAATTTTACTTTTCCTTTATATTTTTATAAATTATATTTTCTATCTTGTAGTTTATATATTTAATAACAATTTACATTTCAACCATGCATTTTATTTGGATCTGTTATTAATCTAGAATATAAAATGCAATTTATAAAAATACAAATAAAAAATAAAATTTAGATGAGATATTTTTGTAATTACAAAAAAAAAAAAGAAAATCATTAGCCAATCGGACAACGCGGAGAGACCAGGAGCTGGGAACAATAAACAAGAGTACAAAACTACATTAAAATAATAACCAAAACCTTTAGTCTCAACCTAGGAATCCACATCTAAACCAAGGCCCAAATATAGCCACCGACAAGACTTGAATTTTCTTTCCTTCTCTGTACATCTCTTTTAGGAACTTTCAAAACTTAAAAATAAAAAAATAAAAAACAAATTTTGCATATAGTTGATTTGTTACGTAAATCAAATCGAGAAATTATCTCTTAAGAAACTCCGTTGAATTATCACCTCCCCAGGCTTTTCCCTTCCTCCCTCCTTCACGCAACCTTCTTGGATGTCAAATTGGTAATTACAAGAAAACCCCAACCCAGTATCCTTTACCCTGTTTATTTACTAGAAAATAGTTTCTTTTTAAAAAGTGAATTCCATCATCTTCTTTCCCATCTTAATAATTGTTTGTGATTCCGTCATCTTCTTTCTTTAGATCCCAGATTCCTCCCTCAAGCTCTCTCTCTCTCCTTGGTGACGAGGTTATATCTTATTTCAATTTATTCATATCTGGACTTATATTTATCTAATTGGATATCAATCAAGGTCGAAGAATAAAAAAAAATCGAAACCCTTCGAGATGTTTGGTGCTTAAGAAAGTAAAGTTTGTGTAATTGTTTGGGTTTTTGAATTCCAACTTTAAGAACGTAATATTAGGAAAAGAAAAAATATGATAAAAAGATTTGGCGTAACAGCCCCACAGGTCTAGAAGGTAGAAAAGAAAGGAGGTGGCAGGCCGTAACGAGTACCAAACAAGGATTAATAGAGCAACTCACACCTAAATTATAAATATAAATATAAATGTATGTATGTATGTATGTATGTATTTATATGTATGTATGTATTCTTTCCTTCAGCTTCAAGCATTGACCAACACGACGCAAACGATAAATAAAATACAGATCAAAATTAATTCAGGCTCCACCAGATCTGAGAATCGAATTCCCTCTTTCTCAGATCCATGGCTACTCGCTTCACCCTCTTCTCCCTTTTCACTTCTCTTCTACTCTCCCTCTCCCTCGCCGAGATCCGTTTCTCCGATATCCGATCCGATGACCGTCAAATTATCCCTTTCGACGAATTCGGGTTCACCCACTTTGGCCGACTCGAACTCAACGTCACAAACATCCGCCTCTCTAACCCTAACCCCGATCTCGACCGATCCAAAATCGGATTCTTTCTCTGCACTCGTGATTCCTGGCTTCACGTTATTAACCAACTCGAAGATGGTGAAATCACGTGCGCTCTCCAATCGGATCTTATCAAGCCCGTTTTCACTTTCAACGACCTCAAGAAAGACCATGACAGCCTCTCCAAAATTGTAACTCAAAACGACGCCGATCAGTACACGCTTGTGTTCGCCAATTGCTTGACGTCGTTGAAAGTCTCCATGGACGTCAAGTCGGTCATGTATAATCTCGATAGAGGCGGTAAAGTTCGTGACTATTTGTCGGCGGGAAAAACTATTTTGCCGCGGGTTTATTACTTATTGTCGCTGATTTATTTCGGTTTAGTTGGTGTTTGGATTTATGTTTTATATAGGAAACGGCTTACTGTTTATCGAATTCATTTCTTCATGCTTGCTGTGGTAATCTTAAAGACAGTGAATTTGTTATGCGAAGCTGAGGATAAGAGTTACATTAAGAGAACGGGTTATGCCCATGGATGGGATGTTTTGTTTTACATTTTCAGTTTTTTGAAGGGGATTACGTTGTTTACTTTGATTGTTTTGATTGGTACTGGGTGGTCGTTTTTGAAACCGTATTTACAAGATAAAGAAAAGAAGGTTTTGATGATTGTGATTCCATTACAAGTTGTTGCCAATATTGCCCAAGTTGTTATTGATGAGACAGGACCGTATGGGCAGGATTGGATTACATGGAAACAAGTGTTCTTGCTGGTTGATGTTGTTTGTTGTTGCGCTGTTTTGTTTCCGATTGTTTGGTCCATTAAGAATTTGAGGGAGGCTGCAAGGACGGATGGAAAGGCGGCGGTGAATTTGATGAAGCTGACTCTGTTTAGGCAGTATTATATTGTGGTGATTTGTTATATTTACTTTACAAGGGTTGTGGTTTATGCGTTGGAGACAATTACTTCTTATAAGTATTTATGGACGAGCGTGGTGGCTGGAGAATTGGCTACTTTGGCATTTTATGTCTTTACTGGGTATAAGTTTAAGCCAGAAGCACATAATCCTTATTTTGTTGTGGATGATGAAGAGGAAGAGGCTGCAGCTGAGGCTTTGAAGCTAGAAGATGAGTTTGAGCTGTAACTTTGGAGTTCGATGAAGATGGACATGTCAAGAATTCGAGGTAGATACTTGAACATTGCCACAGTAACTTTGCTTACATTGGATGGTTTACTGTGTGGTTTTCTTAATTTCCTGTTGATGTGCTTTATTTTGGTTTTTGGGTTAGTAGAATAGTTTTATAAATTTCATGTATCTCCTTGAAAGTGGATATTCAACAATATGTACAACTTGAAGTAAATTGGCCACTGTTTTGACAATGTTTCATGTTTGATTCCTTTGTGTGTGTTTTTGCGTGTTTTTGCGTGAAGTAGCATACAAGTGTTGAGTTTAGGTGAATCTGTGCACTTTGGAATTGAAAATTGGAGATTGATTTTTCTTACATGATAGAATCTTGGTGGATTTAAGGGAAATACGCAACACCAGTTTCTGAGACTGATTTGTCTTGCACATAGTATTTTGGTGGGTGTTCAGCTAGATGCATGCTTATCTTTGAATTCTGAGTATGGCTTGTATGTATCTGTACGACCACCATAATAGGCACGCCTTATAAAAGTATCTTCATTCTTGTTTGAAATGTGAATTGGAAAATTAGAAACATCGTAGTATTCCAAACGAAAAATGCTTAGAGCCAATGAAGAAAGGGTAATCTTGCTTTCTATATCAATCTTGTAGAGCTTCCAATATATCTCTTGAGCTTTATGCATTACACCTCCAAGTGAAAGAATGTCCTGCTTCATATAATCTAACAAGCTTTTTTTCGTACTTGCCAGGCAGAGAATGATAGCTTGGTTAGTGTAATAGAAAACTTGTTTCATAATAAAGTTATCATAAGAGCCTGTGTTCATGCCAAGTAGCTATTTGATTTAGTTTCTGTTTCCTGTTCACAAAAACATTTGTACAATCCTTCAATCTTGAATTGATCCATGAATTCTTGTTTCCTTAGATCGGTGGTAATGTTTTGTTGGACTTGGTTTCTTGGACAATCTCAGTGCATTTCTGTTAGATTGATCCATAGGGAAATGGTTGCAATGGTTTGTTGCTTATAATGCATTTTATGCTTTAACTATCTGGGATTTTTGTCATGCTCTTACTATATAGACAATTGGAAGAGAGGGAGTCACCTCATGTTTTGAGTGTCACGTATAGGCTAGTTTATAACACGGGAATCTTGATGTTGATATATATTTACTTGGAATTCTTATTTAGAATATGCCTGCCATGTAATATCATTTTAGAATCGTCGGTAACCTTCTAGCTATCAAGATGCATGCTGGTGTTAGTTGTTGACTATTCTGCGTACTGGTTCTTCCATTGTCAATGGGCCGGAGAGTGGTCGTGATGATCATCCTATGTTAAGAGTATTTTTCTTTCATTCAGAATTATATGCATGTTGGAGCTGTCTTCCAAATATTGTCCAAGAGTTATTAGGTTGGGGTAGCGTTCTCTTCTTTCTCATTTCTGTACATAGCTTAGATCAACTCGGGTACTGTCGAGCAATCAAGATTCTTGCCGGGCCTCGTGACTAGATTAGGTTTTCTTTCTTTGTAAAATGTTTTTATCGAAATAATTTCATAATACACAATTAAGAAATTATATCTGTTACGATTGAAATCTAATAATAAAGAATTATATATGTCAAATTGATTTTAATTAATAAAGCCAAGATTTATTTGATAAAAACTTATAATCTAATTTGACAATGAATAAAAAAAAAAATTAAAATCCAAAAGATTCAGATTCTATATTGGTATTCATGTCTACGACTCTGTAAAAAGTGCAAAATCCAACCAATTAAATGTGAAAAAGTTAACTTAAATTTAGCTTAACTTATCATATTTTAAAATTGTTTTTCAAAGATTATTAATTTGAATTTTATAAATTTTAATAGGATTGAATTTATATAATCATTAATTTTAAAATATATAAAATTAGTTAAGATATACTAAACTAAGTAATCGAATTAATAAAAAAAATACAAAAAAGTCCCCACACGTCACACATCTTCAACCAGATACGGTGATTAAAACCCCGCTGTCCACCAACTCCCCTCCTCCTCCAATACAGCACACCAAAACAAGCAGCTTCCTCTCACGTAGCAAGTCCATCGCTTGCAGGAAAGAAAAAGATTTTTTGTCGCGTGCTCTCATAGCTGCCGTTAATACCTCTCTCTCTCTCTCTCTCCCTCCCTCCTTATCTATTGAAGCCATAAAAATCTTTCTTTGAACAACCCCGCAACTTCATTTCATTCTTGTTGTTTGCTGCGAGTCTACAATGTGTAGAACCACGGACTTTCATGGGCTGCAATCAAGAACCCGAGAAAAGCACTTGAAGATTAAATCTTTTTACGTCCGGTTCACTGGTCCTAGACCCAATAACAAACTGGTACCCGAGTCACTCACTCTTGTTTATCTCCCTCGTGCTCATGATCTTGTCAGTGATGGGTCCAAGTTTCGACCAGAGACTAAAGCGTTCTTAGGTCTTCATAGGATTGTTGATGTGGATAAAAAGGAAGGAGATGGAGAGGTTATGTTCGGGTCAAGAGAACGGGTTCGGGTCAACGAAGGGGTTCGGTTTGAGGTTTATTTAAGAGAAGAGAGGGTGCTGGAGGGGATTTTTAGAAGAGATGCTGACTTGGAAAGGTGGAAGTTGGAGTGTTGTGGCGGTGGAGGCGGTGATGACGCTAGGGTGGTGGAGGTTCGTGTGGCGGCGGAGGGACTGGTAGTCTTGGTTGAGAAGGTGGTGACGAGGAAAAGGAAGAGCAAAAGAGGCTGTGATAGGCTGGAGGTGATTCCAGAGGATAGAGAGGTCGTTTCGGATGAATCGGATGGTGGATGTTGTTGTGGTTGTGACGGGAGGGGTTTCTCGTACGGTGGAGATTTGGAAGAGGGGTGCGGGCGAGATTGTGCAGAGGTTGAGATGGAAGTGGAGGTTGTCAGATGGGCTATTGATGTTGGGGTTTGGGTCATGTGTTTGGGTGTGGGTTACATGATTTCTAGAGCTTCTGCCAAGAGCTTCAGATTACTTTG
>Ga0325410_1008392_pt1 | contig 11198 bp, 10 predicted proteins | sample PopdelMetagenome_16_FD_206182 | JGI IMG/M metagenome (GOLD analysis project Ga0325410, IMG submission 206182) | Populus deltoides microbial communities from Bellville, Georgia, United States - Xylem-PdIQD-R3 | ecosystem: Host-associated > Plants > Phyllosphere > Stem > Wood/Secondary xylem...
CAGTTCTTGAAATCCAAAGGTTTCCGTGTCCTTGCAACCAAGAAAAAGTGTTTAGCCTTGCATGTTTGTTGAACAACTAATCAAAAAGAAGGAAGAATGCATAATTTTGGGTTTCTTAGAGGAAGGGGGTGTTTTTCTCTTCTTGGCTGGCTGCACCCCTTCTCTTCTCTCATTCTTTTTATATCTTAGGAAACCCTAGGTCTCTATTTTACAAAATAGTCCTCCATTAAGTAGACTGTTTACATTTAAGTACTTCAATAACTATTTTCCTAAAAAAAGAGAAATAGCCTTGCATGAAATCTTCAAGCTTTGACTTAGAGGAGCTAAATTGCTGAAATAAAAACTTGGATATCGGTTTAGATGCTTCGGAACGTAATTTGGACTCGTTTCTTCACGAAACCTGTTTGCTGGCAGAATTCAGATGTCATCTTTGAAAAATCATATCTCCCTCATATGACATCGTTTTTGACTGAAATTTGGAGCTTTTATAGAACTTTGAGTCATGAATCCAAAACAATTGAGTTTGCATCAATTGGACTTCTGTAGCTCCAGATATTCAAGTTGGAATAGCCGAAGGTCAACACTGGCAGATTGCGAGATTTGACTTTGAAGGCTGCGATTTCCATGCTCTTCCTTATTTTATTTTCTTGCCTTAGATGTCCAGAAAGGTATGGATGTTAGCTTTTTAATGCCACTGGAATCACTTCATTTCAACCTCCAGAGCTCACGTTCTGCACAAAACATCGACTGAAGGTCAAATCTGCCAATTATCTCCTATTTACTCCTTTTTGCATCTTTCATCCAAAACTGTCTTCAAAACATAAAACAAAGAATATCAAGGCATTTTATATATAAAACATAGGCAAAACACTAGTTAAATGTGTGTGAAACTATTGAATAATATGGTTGCATCACATATCTAAAATAATAAATGATTTGCTTGAAACAAATCTCATTGAGATACCAGAGTTGAAATGTTCCAAAGAAGCAACCAAATGAACAATCCAAATTATTGCAAATATCACCATCCTTTGACCTATAAGCTTCACCACAACCTTAAGTTAAGCTTCACGTATAACCCTTGTACCGCAAGTTAGCAACTTGAAGCCAGATTCATCTAAGAATTGCGACAATGAAAGATGGAATTTAGTCACTCATAAAAGAGGAAGGAAGATAGACACACGTATCATAAGCCATCTATAATAAGAATCTTGATCATAAAGAAGAGAATTAATAAGTTGATGCGTCGAAAGATGTGACGAAGGTCCATACTAGATAGAGAGGAGGATCTTATAACTCAAAGCTTAAGAAAACCCATTACACTAAATGAGTATATGCCAAGAAAGCTAAGAAGGATGGAAAATATATTTGTTATTTGCTATCAAGCTTATGAAGAGAAAACGTCTACTGAAGAAACCATGGAAGAAAGCTATAATGACTATCTAAACTTGCCACATGATGTATGCACCATAAAGATATCCTTTAACGATGAAAACCTGTTGCTTGGATCAAAACTCCATAATCGCCCTATTTTAATCAAATGATACATCATTGAAAATATGTTTAATTGTATTTTGATGGATGATAGTTCAACTATTAATATACTACCTCTTAAAATAATGAAAGAGTTAGGGATTTTCATGGATAAACTCTTTCCAAGTCATCTGATGATTCAAGGCTTTAATCAAAGAGGACAAAACACCATGAAAAGATAAGACTTACGATAGATATGGGGTCCAATGTATTTTTTTCACATCATATATAACAAAACTACTTACAAAATGCTATTTGGATGACTATGGTATATGAAAATGGTATTGTCTCCTCAACACTCCACTAATGCTTTAAGTATTATTAAATTGGACAAGTGAGAAAATCGTGACGGATACTGACCCCTTTAACATAGTTGAAGCCCATTTCACCAATGCAAAGTTTTATTTTAGGTCAGTTATGATGGAAAAACTACGATCCCTACCTAACCACCAAGGAGAAGGAAGAGATGACTTTAGGGGCTCAGAAAGGCATAAGTCATATATAAATAAAAGAATGACTTATCCAATGAAGAATAAAGGAAAAGAAAAGGTATTAAAAGACTCCATCGATAATAAGCTATTATGTAAAGTCATGGTACTATGATATATCCAGGTGTTAGTAAGAGGTAAGAGTCAATCTTTTTTTACTAAAGATGAAGAGAAGATCACCAAGGTGCTTGAAAACTAAACCTTGCCAGTTATTAATCTCACATTAACCAAAGTCTCAAAACCTTTATTGAAAGGGTTTGTTCATCAAATTAAGTTAGTGGTTACAAATCTTGAAGGACTGAAAGGGGAAAAAATGCACAATAGCGATCACAAACCCCTTTGATGAAGAGAAAGAAAAGGAAGTGATGTATCTCACTTCAAATCACATCACTATTAAAGAGGAGAATAATGATGAGTTTATCATCCAAGAAGATATTGAGGAGGCTTCACCTGCCTTTTAATCAAAAAATAAGTCTATAATGGATGAACTTAAATAGGCACCATTAAAAACCCACGTCTAACCTTCATCAATGCAAACTTATCACCTGAAAAATAAGAGGATTATATAGAACGTTTGATGGAGTCACTACAAGATTTCACAATTTTACCGACGGACATATTCCGTCGGTGTGTGATTAGAAGTTTGTCGGTGATTTTTTTACCGACTTAATCACCGACGGATTACATCCATCGGCTTTCCCTTCATCGGTAATTCCCCATTCCGTCGCTCTATCGGTCGGAAAAACAAAAAAATAATTTGCTGATGGTTTTACAGATGGAATTTGCGTGCCAAAAAAAAGTTTCCCGCTTGAAATATACCGACGGATTTTTATTCTGTTGGTGATATCGTGATTGACCGACGGCTACTATCCATCGGTAAAACTGTCGGTGAATGTATGACATACCGACCGAATATATCCGTCTGTAAATTCATCGGTAAGTGTGGCAGCTACTGTCAAATGCTGACGGATTAAGTCCGTCGGGAAAGCTGTCGGTGAGTGTTTGAAATACCGACTGAATATATCCGTCGGTAAATGCGTCGGTTAATGCTACTGTCAAATACTGACGGATTCATTCTGTCGGTAAAACCCTTTGTAATAGTTTTTCTAAGTTTGTTTTTAAAAAATTATTTAGAATATATAATATAAAATTATATAAATTAATGGTAATAAAAACCAATTATGCAAATAAAATTTATATTAAACATAAAAAACAAAAAATCTAAGTTAAAATCAAATAAAATTTACAAAATTAATGTGTTTCAAAAAAAATATTAAATGAAATTTTATAGGTAAATAATGTTTATTACAAATTAATATAAAGGTGGAGCTGGAGGAGGAGGAGGAGGAGGAGATCCTGGAGGAGGAGGCTGGTGGTTATACGACCAAAAAGGATTAGGCGCACATGTTCCACTCTGTGTTACCATGTTCATGATCATTTCACGAAGCTGTTCATAAGCCGCTTTTTGTTGTGTAGACTCCGCTATTTATTCTGCATGAGACGCTTTGAGTTGCACGTACTCCGCTGATAGGTGGTCGTATTTTTCGGTGAGCTGAGCTGTGTGTTGCTGCAAGGCCACGAACTCTTTAGGTTGGGAGCTCGATATTGATTGGGAGGTCGTAGTGTTGAAACACTACGGGTCGACTGCAAGTTGTCGGTCGTAGTGTTGGAGAGCCCGTAAACCCGATTTTTATCGGGTCCACCTAACGATCCAACCTCCATCCACAAATCCGGATCGAATTTCGGATGGGTCAAAATATCATCCCCATATCTCTCCCTCAACCGATTATTATAGGTCTCTTGAAAATAAAAAAAAGTAATCATCATATTCAATTCAATAAACATAATAACTTACAAAATAAAATGGTTGAACAAACATACAATGAAATGTTGAGCACGGTTATCAACGAACTGTTGCGCCCCCTTTTGGCGGTCTTGACTCCGCACGTACGTCTCCACAAATAGCTCCATCGGGCTTGGCTCACGTCCAAGAGACGCAGCCTATGATTAAAAAAAATAAATTAACAACAACTTAATTTAACTATATATTTTATTTAAATTAATCTTACCATCCGTTTCGCATGTGAAGCAAACAAAACAGAGCCGCCAATGTGCGTTGTCACCCCGCCATGAATTGGTCGATTTCGGTTGCCAACACTGGACTGTGAGCGTCATGTGAACCGCTAAGACGTCACGTGCTCAAGATAGTGTGGCCATATATCTTCCGGGATGTATATCGATTTGAAATCCCTTCAAACCGCAACATCATTCCAGCCTTGGAAACCCCTATCCCTCGCGGTTTTTTTTTGCCCTTTTTTGTGCTTCATACCAAAAATCATGCAACCTACTTCACGCAACCAAAAATTACATTTCGAAACATAAATTTTTGTCTAAAAAAAATCTTGTATTTTTTCGATCTTACTTAGTTGCCGCGTGATTTTCCCACACCCTCCTCACAATAGTGTTATGCTTACTGTCCCAGCAGAATTTGTGCTGTGTATAAATAAACAAGTTTAAATAAAAATAATAATTTATTTACAATTATATTAATAATTTATTAGAAATAAGCTGAAAATTATAAATTAACACCAATATGAAATCTGTCAAACCATGCATTGATTTGAGGCATCCATTCAGGATGCTTGGATATCTGACTCCATTGAAATAATGGAATCTCCATCGACGATTTAAACACCGATGATATTACTCGGGCGGCCTCAATGTTTGTGAACCTGAAAATAAATGAAATAAATTAAATAGTGATTACTTCGTAAATTATGTTGTAATTTTAAAAAAAATTAAACCTTAACAAACTTACATTGAAAGGTCGTCCTTCCACTGTGCCTCGTACTTGCGGGTAAATTGATTTCGCTGTGAAGGCACCCCGCCTCTGCGCTGTGAAGTAGCGCTGGAAGAGGCAATATCGGTTGACGACGTAGGTGGTGTAGGTGTCTCTTCTTGAGAGGCACCTAAGGAAATATCATCATCGCTGCTAGACGAACTAGCTGCAACCGTACGTGAGCGACCAACTCTGCTTTTCATTCTATACATCTACACAATTTTATACAAATAATTATATAATTAAATTCAAATGTTAAAAAAAAATTTGACAGCACCTGCCCTATACTGGATACTACCCAAATCTACAAACCTGCACATATTAACAAAAACACAACCAATTGACCCAATCTAATTATTCTAACATATTCAATTACTAATCCTAAGGTAAATTCAACATTAAGAATTACAATTCAACAAATTATTCAATAATTATGCCAATACAACAATAAAATATATTCAATAAATTAAAAAAAATTGTAGACTAACAATTAAAATTAATGGAAAAAATTAAACATAAATCATGCAATAATAGAGTAAAATTAACAATTATTCCAAAATATTCAATTACTAATACTAAGGTAAATTCAACATTAACAATTACAATTCAAAAAATTATTCAATAATTATGCCAATACAACAAAACAATAAATAAATAAAAACTCTAGAATAACAATCAAAATAAATGGAAAAAATTAAACACAAATCATGCAATAATAGAGTAAAATTAATAATTATTCCAACATATTCAATTACTAATTCTATGGTAAATTCAACATTAACAATAAATATTCAACAAATTAACTAATAATAATTATGCCAATACAACAATAAAAAATATTCAATAAATTCAAAAAAAAAACTATAAACTTTAGCAATGAATTATGCAAAAAAAAAACTATAGACTTTATCTATATTACAAAAAATACACCAAAACAAAAAACATAACAAAAAAAACCCTTTAAGTAAAATGAAATAGAAGAAACACATACCTTTTAAACTGATAGAGATTTACGACAAAAGTTGCTAGAATGGAGAGGAAAAGTTGCTAGAGATTGCTGGTGAAACCTTTGAAGAATGGAGAGGAAAAGAATACGTGAAAAACTGAGGAGAAGAAAAAATGAACTGAAGAGGCGGTTAAGGGACTTATATGGCAGTTTTACCGACGGATTCACCGATGGATATAAAATTAATTATTATTTTAATTTATTTCATTGGTGAAGTGTCAAAAATCCGTTGGTAAATTTTGAATTTCGCACCAAAACTTTTAATGACCCTTCATTTTTTTCGTGGTCCGTCGGTAATTCCGTCGACACTAAGACGTGGTCAGATATGCATTTAATGCACAACCCTTTGGAATTCGCGCAGTCCGTCAGTAATTATGTCGGTAAAATTGACCCGCCGACAAATTACCGACGGACTTATATCCATCGGTATGTATGTCGGTGATTGTGGCATTTCAAGTAATTATTTTCGAACTCTCTGTGAAATGCCGATGGATTTATATCCGTTGGTAGGGACGTCGGTGTGTTTGTGGCATTTCAAATAATTATTTTTGAACTCTCTGTGAAATGCCGACGGATTTATATCCGTCGGAAGGGACGTCGATGTGTTTGTGGCATTTCAAGTAATTATTTTCGAACTCTCTGTGAAATGCCAACGAACTTATATCCGTCGGTAGGGACGTCGATGATTGTGGCATTTCAAGTAATTATTTCGTGTTACAAAATATATCATCCATGATCTATAATTATTTCAAGTAATTATTTCATGACTGTGGTGGCATTTCAAGTAATTATTTCAAGTAATAAATATTTCGTGTTACAAAATATATGAAAAAAAGGGTTTTACACAGGGCTTCATTTTGGTAGTTAGTCAGAATTTTCTTCTTCTTCATCATCAATTGAATTGTCATCACCTTCATCGCAATCTTCAATATGGATATCATCTTCTTCATCGACATTTGCTTGTCTGCTAGAGCTCAAAACAAAATTCAACTCCTCTGCGTCAACATCAATAAGACTATCATCGAAAACACAAAAAATTGAATTTTCTTCCAATTCAATCGAAGGCGCAACTCGATATGGTTCAACCAACTCACTAACTTGAAAGACTTCATCTCGCACACCTGTGTCTTCGTTCTCATCCTGAACAACCTCGACACGACCCCGGGGTTTCATTTTTAAAACGGACAACCAATCCACTCTTGATCGATCCTTTCTAAATGAAGGGGTGTATGTGTAATAAACTTGTTGACATTACTTTGCGAAAACAAAGACATCGTTTGTGTTGCAGAATTTAGCTTTTGAGTTGATTTTGACCAGACCATAGTGCAGATCAACTCTGATTCCTCTGTCAATCGTGTCATACTAATAGCATTTGAATAAAAACACTATATTCTGCTCGTTATGATATTCCAGTTCGACGACCTCTTCTAATCTACCATAGTAGTCAACTTCTAACTCACTACTAGTGGATCCCTTAACACAAACACCGTTGTTGTATGTCTTTCTTCCTTGCCCGTATTCTTCAGTATGGAAAACATATCCATTGATAAAATACCCGTTGTAGCACTTACATTTTCTTTCAGGCCCTAAGCTTAGTGAAGACAATGACTTAGGCGCACTCCTTCCCATTTGATAAACCTTGTATGTAATGTACATCAATAAATAGTAAATGAACGAGAATTTCGTAATGACATACATACGTACAATAATTTTGCAAGTTATAATGAGTTTGTGATAATGCTTACATGTGTTCTAAACCATGTGTCAAACTATTCATCTTGTAATTGAAAGATCTAGGATTCGGTCAGCTGTGAGTTATTAGAGAGCAAATATTGTCGATGTTGCCTACAAGTGATGATGAGTGTATGATATTACAATATATAATTAACAGTATATTACTATAAACTTACTGAATAAACTTAGTATAAACTTACTGAATAAAAGGTCTCTGCTCATCACAGTTAAATAGAACATAGTTATGTGCTTATTTGAACTCTATTTCCGACAAATATCTTCCTCTTACGGTATTTTTAGGTGTGGGTCGTCCAGTATTGGAGAATATTGACAAGTTCTCACTGGAAGGCACTTCACCACCATCATCATGCCGTGGAACGTGATTGATTCTCGTTCTCAGATGAGGTTCAAAATAGTATGAGATAAATGTTGAAATCTCCTCAATAATATAGGCCTTACATATCGAAGCCTCAACATGTGCCTTGTTCTTAACTTTTTTCTTGAGATTAAACAAGTACCTGCATTGAAATATTAATCATGTATTTTCAATTAAGAAAAATATATAAAATACTTTTATATATGAATTACATTGCAACTGTAATATCTAACCGTTCAAATGGGTACATCCATCTATATTAGACCGGTCCTCCAGCTTTTGCTTCGAACGGTAGATGTATAGGGAGATGCTCCATTGAGTCAAAAAATGATGGAGGAAATATCATCTCAAGTTTGCATAGTGTCTCGACGATATTCGTTTGAAGCCTCTCAATGTGATCAACATTCAACTTGTTGGAGCATATATCTCTGAAGAAATGACTAATCTCTGTGAGTGCATCCCATATGTCCTTTGGCAACAAATCACAAAAAGCTAATAGGATGAGTGTTTGCATAAACACGTGGCAGTCATGACTCTTCATTCCATACAATCTACAGTCCTCTATATTAACCAGCCTTGATATGTTCGATGCATGTCCATCCGAAAAATGCAGACTCTTAAGCCATTTGTAGACTAACAGTTGTGAGTTTTTCTCTAACACAAAGCTTGCTCTTGGTTTTGCGACCCGTGACTCATCATAAACTAACTCTATATTTTTACGGTTACAGTATAGCACTATATCCAATCTAGCCTTGATGTTGTCCTTTGTCTTCCCCTTGACATCCATAACGGTGTTGAAAATGTTCTCAAACATGTTCTTTTCGATGTGCATGACATCAAGGTTATGGCGGAGCAGATTGGTCTTCCAATAAAGAAGCTCTCAAAAGATATTTCGCTTTACCCAATTATAGGTCAAATCAAAACCACAAAACTTTTGCTTACCTGATTGAAGGCCAAACACAATGTCACCGTACTCTGAGACAACATCATGTAATTCTTCACCAGAAAGACGCGGGGATGCAACATCTTTTTCAACTTTGCCAACAAAGAAATCTTTGCTGTTCTTTTTGTACCTGTGATTAAATGGCAAGAAGTGACGGTGACAATAAAAAAAAGAAGCTTTACCTCCGTTTGCTAGCGTGAATGCCTTGTTGTTTTCCATGTAGTATAGACATGTGAGTTTCCCATGCGTGCTCCAATAAGAAAGCATTTCATAAGCTGGAAAATCATTGATAGTCCACATCAAAGCTGCCCTCATAAGGAAATTTTGTTTTCTCGATATATCATAAGTCAGAGCTCCAGAGGACCACAACTGCGCCAACTCATTAATCAACGGTCGAAGACAAACATCTATATTCCGCCCCAAGCTGCTTGGACCGGGTATGATAATAGATAAAAACATGAACTTCAGCCTCATACACATTCCCGGTGGCAAGTTATGAACTGTGAGTATGACCGACCAACAAGAATAAGGTGCAGCAAATGATCAAAATGGGTTGAATCCGTCTGTACACAACCCAAGACGCACATTCCTTGATTCAGCTGAAAAGTGAGGATGAACATTGTTAAAGCGTTTCCACACTTCGCCGTCAGAAGGATGAACCATCACTCCATCAACCGCATGGTGTGCTTGGTGCCATGTCATGTACTCAGTAGTCCTTAGTGACATGAATAACCTCTGCAGTCTAGGTGTGATCGGGAAGTATCTAAATTTTTTATATGCCACTATAGTCTTTCCCCTATCAGTTCTAGGTTTGTAACAGGAATGCCCGCATGTCATGCACTCGGTCATCTCAGCATTTTCAAGGTAGTATAACATGCAGAAGTTAGAGCAGATGTCAATTTTCTGGTATCCTAAACCGAGGGGTTTCATTATGGACTTCGCAGCATAGAAGTTCTCTTTTAGCCTGTTCCCTTCAGGTAAAATGCTTCTTGCCCATTCAATAATCTTGTCATACCCGGCCTCACTCAACCCATGATCTGACTTCATGGTTAACACCTATGCTACGATCGATAATTTATTGTGGTTCGTGCAGCCATCCCATAATGGTTCATCAGAATCTTTCAACAAATCAAAAAACCTAGCTGCATCTGCATTAGGTTTTTCTTCTACGATTGGACATTGACTGACATTACCTTGATTCATTCTCATTGCATCCATAACCATATTTCTGTAAGGATTAGTGTTGTCATTTGTCGCTTCATACACGTTGCTAGCACTAGAAGTAGACCCAACCATCGTTTCTTCCATTCTCCTCTCACTAACAAATACTTCTCCATGTGCATACCAAAACTGATAATTCTCCATAAACCCTTTGTGTAGAAGATGCATCATTACAACATCTGGATGCAGATACTTTTTATTTTGACACTTCCTGCATGGACACCTAATACCGCCTCCAATAAAATTTCTGGGAATTGATGTTGCGAAATTAACAAAACCTTGAACCCCGTTACAATAATCCATCCTTTGCAATCCTTGGGGTGAATCTCGATACATCCATGAACGATCATCCATAATTTATATCGAACCTCTATAAAATTATGATGACATCATGTATTAATTAACTAGGATAGGTAAATAAACTTGCAAAAATATTACTTTACCTCGAGATTATCCAACAAACCAATCACAACTTCTCATAAATATTAAATATTCATTATCATTTATCAACGTCCATACAAATTAAAATATATAAATTTACTGAAATTACCACTTCGGAATACCATTGATAAAACTTTAAACGGACCCATTAAGCAAGCTATTTATTTCAAAACAGCACATGTACTTCGGTAGTTCCATAAAGTTTTAACAATTTACAAACAAATATAATCTTACAAAATCTAAAACAAACCATAACAGATATAGAATTATACATTCATTTACTACAAGTTTGTTTGAGAAATAACAATAAAACATATACATCTACTAACAAAATACATATACTAAAAAACATTAAAATTGACATTTAATTAAATGTTAAAATTTAAAAAGATAGAATTACTTACAAAAATTGATAAAATCCGTCGATAAATCTGAACACGGATGCTGTGACCATAAAACTTCAAGAAATATAACTTGTGGTGCTGATATAAGGGAGATTTTTGTTTTGAGGGGGAGGGGGGGCTGGTTGTTTGCAGATGGGGAGAGTTGGGATTAGGAAGAAGAAGGAGAAATAGGGGAGGAGAGGGTCGGCAGAGCGAACATATATTAACTTTTCC
>Ga0325410_1008393_pt1 | contig 11198 bp, 9 predicted proteins | sample PopdelMetagenome_16_FD_206182 | JGI IMG/M metagenome (GOLD analysis project Ga0325410, IMG submission 206182) | Populus deltoides microbial communities from Bellville, Georgia, United States - Xylem-PdIQD-R3 | ecosystem: Host-associated > Plants > Phyllosphere > Stem > Wood/Secondary xylem...
GTTTTTGTATTTTCCCAAACAGTAGACGCTGCCTGCTCGTCCTTGGATTTGTGTTGCTGGCTACGCTGCCTGCCTGCCTGCCTTGATGATGGCCTATCTCTCTCCTCTCTCCTCTCTCCTCTCTCCTTGATTTGTGCTGTCAGATTTCCCTCTAGATTCTGTCAAATTATTAGCTAGTAGAACTATTTTTTTCTTTTTCTTTTTTTCTCTCCTTTTAGTAGTCTTGGATTAGGTGTCAAATGTAAAATTAGGAGAAATTTCCATTTATTAGAGCGAAATGGAGCTGGTAAATGTAACGAAGGTGCTTGGGAGTTGCATGTCTCTACTATTGCTTGGAATTGTAAGTCTCTATTGGAGAAATCTTTTTCATGAATGAGGGCTAGATGTCGTTAGTAAAATGTAATGAGACAGAAGGTGCCGGTCTCTTCTGCTGCTTGAAATTGGAAGTCTCTCTTTCCAAAAACATGTCTAAAAGAAACTCTTGTTAAGACTCTAATGACGGTTGCTTCTTCTTAAAGCAATGGTTGTGATTCCTTTTAAAATATTTTATATTTATAAAAATATTAAAATAATTTTTTTTATTTTAAAAAAATTATTTTTAATATTAGCATATCAAAATAATATAAATACATTTAAAAATATATTTATTTATAGCAAAATAAAAATTAAAAAAATTAATTTTTTTCAAAAGTGTATTTAAAATACAAAAACAAACAGGATAGAATTATACTATTAATTAATAATCCAATTTATTACCAATTTTTACCTAAAAAAAATGATGCAGGGATGTTGACATGTTTTTTTTATGCAGTAAGAAATTTTTTTTTTCTAAGATCAATAAAATATAAAACTAGTGATCAAGTAATTTTTGACTCTATATAAGCATTTTAATAATAAAAATATATATTTGCTTCAAGAGTTAAAAAAAATTATTGTGTTGTTGATTAAAGGTATTTTAGGATTTTATAATTTTAATATGCACTGCAATTTGCATTTTTTACCTTAGAGTAGACAAAACATGAGTTTAGCATTTGGGGTTATTTTTGTACCTTAATATGGGTATTTTATGTAATTATCGGGGTTATGGAAGCATTTTGGTATTTTTATTTTTTCTTGCATTGTATAATGCTTAAAGCTGCTAAAGCATAATTGGCATGTCCTGGTGCGTGGGTAGTATTTGTCGTCTTCCTAGATGCATCTTCATGTCCTATTTTATTTAGAGTGGCACGTTGCAGCTTACGGTGGTTAGATTGTCGTCGGTGGTTGTTTGGATTTTTTTTCCCTTCGTTTCCCTCTCTTGACATGTATTGTATATTATTATCCTCTTTGTTTCTTACTTTTCAATTTCAATCCTCATTTTATTAATTTCTTATTTCGTTCCTTTTTTATTTATAGAAGTTTTTATTCTTTTCAATTCAGTCCTTTCTCATATGTTTGGTTTTTCATTTTGGTCCTTGTTTTTTTAAATTTCTAAATTTATCCTTGCCACTTTTATTAAAAAAAATTCTTTCAATTTCATCCTTCAATCAATTTTTTTGTGTTTTATTTTTTTCAGTTTGATCCTCTCTCTTTTGATTTTTTTTTCTTTTATTAAATATATTCTTCAATTCAATTAAACCCTTCAATTGAAAATGTTTATCCCTCTAATTAATTTTTTTTTCTCACCCTTATTTTTTTCTATCCTTTTGTGTAATTAATTTTTTTTTCTAATTTTATCTTTTGACATTTAATTTATTGGAAATTCAGCTTCAAACAATCTTATTGTTTTGCATTAATTTTTTTTAAATATTGGTTTTGTAATTATCTTCAAGTTTTTTCTATGAGGTTATCTCATCTCATGATTTAAGTCACAATTTTTACATGTCTTTTTTTAATACAAGTTTTTTTAGTCGTTTTGTTTCTATTTCATTTTTCAAGGTATTGTTCTAATTCATCTTTAGTTTTTTTTATACAACTGAAGTTTATTTTTTAAAATGGAAAATATTCATTTTTAATTAGATTATTGATGTGTTCTTCCTTGCGTAATATTTTTTATGGTGTGGATTTATTCAGTCAGTTTCATTTAGGTTTATCTTTTAAGTTTAAGTTTTTTAGGGTATAGATTTATCTTTTATTTATTTAAATAAATAAATTCAATAAACATAATTAAATGCATATCTTATTTTATATTATAAAATATCTTGATCTTTCTTGTATATCCGGTATTATTTTTGAAAACAATTTATAACCCACAAGAATCAGGTTAAATGGCTAGTTAATTACTGTAATGTAGTACACTGGCTGACAATTTCAATTTCTTTTTTTATCTAACAAGTCATCCTAGTTCTATGTATGTACCTGTTTTTGTGTTTAAAAAGAATATTTAGAAAAATTTAAATTGTTTTTTTAATTATTTTTTATAATTTTAGATAATTTTAATATGTTGATATATATCAAAAATAAAAAAAAACATATATATTATTTTGATATATTTTCAAGTAAAAAAATACTTTAAAAATTATTATTTCTATAATTTCAATTACTACCTTAATTTATTTAAGTGAGGTAGGGTTATTAATTTGAAGCGGACTGCTCGATGCTACCGCAAATTCAGTGGACTATTGGTTAAGAAATTTTGGATAATATAAGATCAAGTATTAAAATATTTTTCAAAAAATAAAATTTGTAGGTTTCAAACTTAATATTTCCATCCTCTAAAATTATTTGCTTACCATTTTTTATTTTATGCTTTCTTTCAATCACCGTGCCTTGGTGCTTAATAACATAGATCTCAGAACAGATCTTTGAGTTCCAAAGGGTTGTGTGATATTATTTTTTTTCTTAATATTGAAATGTCAAAATTAATTATCATTACAATTTATGAAAATAAAGAATTCAGCACATTAATTTACACTGATCAATTATGATAATTATTTTGAAATTGTCAAGCCAAATAACTAACAAGTATGGAAATTAATGCACCAGAATATCTTGCTTTTAAGGGCATTAAAGAGATAGATTTAGTTTCGGATTCTCCACCAAGTATACCCTCATGTCATGCAAATTGCATCGTACCAACTCACTTTAATTAGTGAAAAAAATAAATATAAAAAATGAATTTGATGTATTACATCTTTAATTAAAAGAAATATAGTTTCTACTATATGTATTATTTAACAAATAAAAAAAAATTAAGCATTTATATCTTATCCATTGAATTTCCGAGTATTTATATAGATATTCATTATTAAATTATTATTTATTTTTTCAAATATATATATATATATATATATATATATATATATATATTAAAAATACAATTGTTCTATATATTTCATAAAAGTTTTCTCTAAGCCTATTTCCCTTCAAGTAAATATTTTTCACTTATTCAATGATTTTTATCACAACCGACCTCGTTGAGCTTATAATCAGACTTGGTGATGAACACTTGTGTAAATGCCAAATATTTATTGTGATTTGTATACTCATCTCATAATGGTTTATTAGAATCTTTTAAAAGATTCAAAAATCTAGTTGCGTCTACATTTGGTTTTTTATCTATGATTGAACATTCACTTGCATTGTCCTGATTCATTCTCATTGCGCTCATAACCATACTTCTATAATGATCACTATTATTATCTACAACTTCATACACGTTGCTAAAACTAAAGTTGACATAACCATCATTTCTACCACGGTCTTGTAACGGACATATGGTTCTCCATATGCAAACCAACACAAGTATTTTTTTTATAAACTCTTTTTGTAGAAGATGCATTGTGACAATATCTGGATTGAGAAATTTTTATGTTTACACCTCTTAAATGGATATTTAATACCACCTTCACTAATATTTAACAGATTAGATAGTGTATAATTAATAAAATCCTTAACTCCATTATAATAATTTATTGTGCTCAACCCTTTAGAGAAAACTCGACATATCCAATGAAACCTATATAGAATATTGATAACAACATGTGTTAATTAATAATGTCAACTAAACAAATTAGATGTACCAAACTAATTAACTATCATTAGTTTAACTCAAACTTATTAAATCTATTTTAATAATACATTTAAATCATTATTAATTTTCTTTAAAAATTTAAATTCCTCTAAATTTATAAAAATTTTCAACTTAACAATAAAATTGATAATTAATGTGAAACACACCCATTAAATAAGTCATTATTTATTTCATTATAAAACACCTAAGTTACAAAAATCAAACTCAATTTCATCAAATGACAAACAAATATAATTTTTTTAAATTTTAAACAAACTCTAACAGGTACAAATCATACATTTATACAACAAATTTATAAAGAAAAAAACTATAAAACAAGTGTACACACTAACAAACTACATATACTACATAAAATGCCAAAAAAATTAATATTTTAAAAATGAATTACAATAAAAAAAAGGGGCAGTTTTGGTTACTTGATGTGGCGAATCTTCAAAAACAAATTTAGCCAGAACAAGGATATTAAGAGACTAAGTGTTGAGGTGGCTAGATTTATAATGATGAGAGCTTAATTTGTGACAAAATAAGAAGATGTTATGTGTTGTTTCCACATAAGAAGAAGGAGAAGGAGAAAGAGAATAAGGGAAGAGAAGGGGTCGTCTGTCAGATTATAACTTAAATATTAACAAAGGATTCACCGACAAGTATTAGTGACAAGCATATATTTTCTCAGTACTTTCATTTATAATAATGATATGTTATTTTTCTTTCTTTCTTTTTTTATTCATTTATTTCCAACTATAATTCTTTCGGTAATTATCAACAAAAAAATTATATTGGTGAATATCAAAGGAAATAGTAAGATAATATTATGTTGGTAAATATCACTATAATTTACTAATAATATTGTTTATATCGGTATTTTTGTTTGTATTTGATAATTTTCTAATAGTCTACATGAATCCAAACACTGAAAATTAAAGCATAATTGTTGTCTTCTAACTTTCAAGAAGGCTAAACAAACCCTTTGTTTTCTCTTCCTCGTTAGATATTTATAGTGCTCGATGCAGGAGTATTGGTTAGGAAATTAAATATTTTCCTTAGAAATTTTATGTTTTTTTTTTATTAAACTTGAGATATTAAATAAGTTTAAAAACATAAAAATAGCTGGGACAAGAAAGACATGTTTTTTTTTTTGAAATAATATAAATTTACTCTAAAAATTATTAAAAATAAATATTTATTTTTATATCTCCATCGATATCCTTTAAACCAAACACGTTTCTGTTCTTTTGTATCGAGGCACTAACCAAACGCAAATCAAAGATCTCCTACGATTTGCTTAAATCTCTATAAAAGATCAATGAGTCCAGACAATGATTCGAAGAGCTTCAAGACAAGCTTCGTGTCCAAAGTTTTAGACGTGTTCATCTGCTGATCATGGTTATAGGAACTGATATTCAACTTCAAATGTAATCTATATCAGCTAGGAGTTCCATCTCTAACTGGTTTGAAAAGTGATAATCTTCGTGTAACCTAGTCTAACAGAATAACTCAAGTCCTTGTATAAGTATTCAAAAAAGTTTACAGAATATATATATATATATATATATATATATATATATATATATAGACACATATAGTTTGATCCTATTTCTGAAGAGAAATAATATTCTTTTTATTATTTCAATCAACGAAAAGATTACAATATATACTAAAAGTTCTACATCAGATCCTGCACTATTGCCTATAATCAAGCCTAATTATTTACAAACAAGGAAACAAATAATTAACCTTTCAATTACAAGTTTGCTACCTATTCAGTGCTGATTTGGTTTATTGCCTATTTAGTGTTGATTTGGTTTGTAGCCTAATCAGTGCTTGATTTCCTTAACACTCCCCCTCAAGTTGGAGTGAATATTAATTATACCCAACTTGCTAAGTAAATTCTCAAACTGTGTGGAGCTTAATGGCTTAGTAAATAAGTCTGCTGGTTGCTGTGTAGTTCAAATGTAGGATGTCTGAATCATTCCTGCTTGAATTTTCTCACGTATCAAGTGACAATCTATTTCGATGTGCTTTGTTCGCTCATGAATTACTGGATTTGATACGATGTGCATTGCTGTTTGATTATCACAGAACAGAGTCACTGGCTGTGTATGATTTATCTTCAACTCCTTTAAAATATTTTTCAGCCATGTAATCTCGCAACATGTAGTAGTCATAGAGCGGTATTCTGCCTCTGCACTTGAACGCGATACCGTCGTCTGTTTATTGGTCCTCTAAGAAATAGGTGCTCCTCTAAGTAAAATGCAATAACCGGTAACTGATCTCCTTGTGTCCTTACAACAAGCCCAATCAGCATCACAAAATGCTTGTAACTGAAGGTTACCCGTGGATGGTAACATGATGCCTTGTCCAGATGTTTGCTTGATATATTTGAGAACTTGATGAGCTGCTGCTAGATGGGGTTGCCGAGGTTTGTCCATGAACTGACTTAAGATGTGCACAACATAAGTCAAGTCGGGTCTAGTTATAGTCAAATATATCAACCTTCCAACTAACCTTCTGTATGTTGATCCATCCTCCAAGAGCTTCCCATCAGATTGTGTTAATGATACATTTTGGTCCAAAGGAAACCGGGATGGCTTGGCACCCAAAAATCCTGTATCATTCAAAATGTCGAGGGTGTATTTTCTCTATGACAAACTGATCCCATTCCATGATCTTGCAACTTCTATGCCAAGGAAGTACTTAAGTTGTCCCAAGTCTTTCAGCTTGAATTGTTTGGACAAGAAAAGCTTGGTGTTCTCTATGTCCTGCAAATTGTTTCCAGCCAATATCACATCATCCATATATATCAGTAATGCTAAAAAGTTACCATGATAGCTGCGGGCGAACAAAGAATAATCAGATAAAGACTGGTGGAATCCTGCAGCCTTGAGTGCATTGGACAGCTTGGTAAACCACTTTCTAGAGGCTTGTTTCAAGCCATATAGGGATTTATGGAGTTTACAAACTCGTGTCTCCCTCTTTCGTCCGAAGTTAGGAGGTAGTGACATGTAAACATCCTCATCCAAATCGCCATTCAAGAATGCATTGTTAACATCTAATTGGTGGAGATGCCAACCATGCAAAGCTGCCACACTGAGTAAGACACGGACAGTGACCATTTTTGTGACAGGGGCGAAGGTTTATTGGTAATCAACGCCTTCAATTTGGTTGTATCCCTTAGCCACCAGCCGGGCCTTATACCGTTCAACTGTCCCATCAGCTTTCAACTTGATCTTGTAGACCCATTTACAGTCGATTGGCCATTTATGAGAAGGCAAAGGAACCAAGCTCCAAGTTCTAGTAGCTTGTAAAGCAACAATTTCAAGATGCATGGCCTCACGCCACTGTGGATGCTGAACAGCCTGGGAAAAACTGGTAGGTTCTTTGAGAAGGGTGAGCTAAGTGGTATAAGCTTTATGATTGGGAGAAAGTTGAGCATAAGATAAGTAAAAACAGAGAGGATAGGCAGTACCTGAAGTGTGAACCAAGTTTGTGGAGGATGACGGAACCAAGTTTGTGGAGGATGACGGTTCAGTCCTTGAAGGGAGGGTCATGTCGAGGTGAAAGTCTTGCAGATAAGAAGGAGTGGTAATCGATCGATGGCCACGATGAAGAGGTTGAGTGGGAATAACAGAGGAGTCAGGTTGAGTGATCTGTGAGGAATCAAGTATGTGTAGGGTAGGGGTGGCTGAAGAGGGAAGAGCATTGAGTGTTTGATGGGTAATAGGAGGAAGGGGTGCAAAGTCTATGTTAAAAGGTAAAAATGAATTGGGAGTGGGAGAAGTACCAGCACTTGGTGTGAGGGAAGGAAATATATTTTCAAAGAAAACGACATCCTTTGATACTATGACCTGTTTTGTAGTTAGATCAAAAACTCGATATCCCTTTTTCCCATAAGGATACCTAAGAAAAATACATTTAGATGCTCAAAGATCAAATTTGGAGCGACTCTATGCATGAGTGGAAACAAAACATAAGCAACAAAATACTTGTAAGTGTGAATAATTAGGAATTATGTTAAATAATTTTTCATATGGTGTCTTTCCGTGGAGAATGGGGGTTGGTGTGCGATTGATGAGGTAAGCGGAAGCAAGAATAGCATTACCCTAAAATTGATGAGAAAGACCGGCCTGAATAAGTAAGGCACATGCCATATTTAACAAATGTCTATGTTTACGTTCGGCAACACCATTTTGTTGTGGAGTATTAATGCAACCAGTTTGGTGAATGATACATTTATTAGCGTAAAAGCTTTCGAGTTTGAATTCAAGACCATTGTCACTACGAATAATGTTAACCTTGAAATCAAATTGATTTTCAACCATGTTGATGAAGTTGACTAGAAGATCCTTAATGTCTGATTTGTGTTTCATAAGATAAATCTATGTGCATCTAGTGTGATCATCAACGATAGTGAGAAAATATTTTGCACCTGAAATAGAAGCAACTTTATAACCACCCCAAATGTCAACATGGATTAAATCAAATGGAGATGTCTTATTTGTTTTGCTAACGGACAAATTAAACATTTGTCATGAGAACAAGAATTAACTTCAGAAAATAACTGGGATACTTTGGTTGAGAGATGTCCAAGACGTTGATGCTAAAGGTTCGGATGAAGATTTTGGGCATGGTTGCATGTTCCTTTCTTGGCTTGGTCGAGAAAATATAGACCCTCCCTTTCAATTCCCATCCCAATCATCTTCCCCGAACGTAGGTCCTGAATCACACAAAACTGGCTTAGAAAGATGGTTATACAAGAGGAATCAGATGCAAGCTTGCTAATTGAAATTAAGTTCAATCGGAAATATAGGACACACAAAACATTGTCAAGAATTAAATCAGAGGATAGGTGAACTCTGCCAATATGAGTTACTTGTGTTATTGACCCATTCAGTAATTCAACAGTGCGGCCAATGACAGGTCTTGAGTATGTGAACAAGTTTTGATCAGAAATCATATGATTTGTGCATCCACTGTCCAAAATCCATGTACTTCTGTTGCCATTAGAAATGAGTGAAAAAGCCTTACCCAAGAGTTCATAATGAGTTGGGCAGTTACTAACATGATTGGCAGAAGTTGTTTTATTCTTTAGCATGCTGAGTATCTGTTTGCATTCTTCAGCTGTGAAGGGAAGATTCATCTCCTTTCTTTCATTCTTATGTAATGCCACTTGGTTGCCTTTGGAAATTGTCGTATTAAACTCAGCTTCAGTCACTGCTTTCTTTTTGCGACAATATTCTGTTGTATGTCCCTTCCCGTGGTAAAAGGTGCATCTGAGATGTGCACGACAATCCTTGGCAGTGTGGTTTGTTCTGTTACACTTGAAGCATCTCAGTTCAGCTTCAATCTCATGATTTGAATTTCTTACAGCGAAGACAGCAGCCTCAGGCTAAGCATGGCTTTTCCCGGTTGTCACCTCTGATTGTTTCTCATAGCGAATGACCAGTGAATATGCTTTGTTTACTGTGGATAGTGGATCTTGTAACAAAGTGTTGCTGCGAACACCTACGTATGAATCATTGAGACCCATGAGGAATTTCATGGTTTTCTGTGTCTCTATATATGCAGCTACTTCTTTGATTGCCCCACAAGTGCATATTGGAAAAGTACAAAGTGCATCACGTTCATCCCATAGGCCCTTTAGCTTTGTGAAGTAAGACCCTACATACATGTTTCCCTGCATACAGTCATGAATTTCATTCTCAACATTAAATAGTTGAACCACATTTACATGCGTGAATCGTTCCTGTAAGTCAAGCCACATCTGTCTAGCATCTTTGCAGTTGATGACGCTTGTGGCAATTTATTTGGACATGGATCCTAATAGCCAAGTTTTCACCAGACTATTGCATCGATTCCATTATTGATGTTCATCAAATTTCTTCTCATCAGGCTCCTTCATTGAGCCATCTATGAACCCAATTTTATTTTTAACTGTCAAAGCCATAGTCATAGATTGGCTCCATGTACTATAGTTGTCTTCAACCAGGGATTGTGGCACAAGAACGGTGCCAGGATGGTCTGAATGGTGAAGATAAAATTGATGATTGGGATGATCCTATCTTGTGCCTGCTGGTGCGCTTTGTTGGTCTGCCATAGGAGTCGGCTGAAGGCTGTGTTTTATTTTGATACCTAGATTATTGCTCTGATACCATGAAGAGAAATATTCTTCTTATTATTTCAATCAACGAAAAGATTACAATATACATTAAAAGTTTTGCATCAGATCATGCACTATTGCTTATAATCAAGCTTAATTATTTACAAACAAGAAAACAAATAATTAATGATTCAATTATAAGTTTGTTGCCTATTTGGTTTGTTGCCTAATCAGTGCTTGATTTCCTGACAATTTCTCTAAAGTCAACTACTACTCTATTGTCATAAACTTCGACTATACGATGGGAAAGCCGCCTCTACTCTTCTACAGCTACTAGTATAGTCGGGACCGCACATCACCGGCTTCTAGAGTCATCAGTAAGAGCTCTTGTTTTGAGGGAGGCTCAAGTCCCAACTACCGATGACAATTAGGATTTAGGAGTAACTACCTACCGATGACAATTAGGATTTAATTAGGATTTAATTAGGATTTAGGAGTAACTAACTACCGATGACAATTAGGATTTAGGAGTAACTACTCTATCATGTGCAGATAAATTTGTTGCCTTATTTCAATGGTAGTAAATGACTTGAGAATCAAAATAAATAAATATATATATGACCAACAGTCTAAAAAAGTTAGCTAAGAGCCTATAAGCTACAGAACTTTCAAAAGTTAGAAGTCAAGACAGGAACCCTTCGACATATATAGTTGGGAGAAAAAAGCAGAAACGAAAACGATGGAAAGGAGCTAGGTGAACACACTTTGCTTATGGTATGGACAATTGATCTCTTGAAGGCAGGGAACCGCAAATACAGTTAGACAAACATCATCACGAGTAAGATCACCAGCAAAAAGTAATCAAACATATAAGAGCCTCATGTTTTATTTGTTAACTTTATGAACGTTAATTTATAAATTGCGAAAAGCATTAAGAAAAAGAAATTGTGAAAAGCAATAGAAAAAAAGGAGCAGTTGTCATCGATCCTTGCTACGCATGGGATGAGTATGACCATCAACATCATCATTGGCAATGAATTATATGCTTGCTTTTCTAGAAAAAGGACCCTTTCTTTTTCTTGCAATAAA
>Ga0325410_1008396_pt1 | contig 11196 bp, 7 predicted proteins | sample PopdelMetagenome_16_FD_206182 | JGI IMG/M metagenome (GOLD analysis project Ga0325410, IMG submission 206182) | Populus deltoides microbial communities from Bellville, Georgia, United States - Xylem-PdIQD-R3 | ecosystem: Host-associated > Plants > Phyllosphere > Stem > Wood/Secondary xylem...
CACGCCCCCCTCTTTCCTATGAATTCTTGGCCATCACAGACTCTTCACACATGACGATTTTATGGTCTACGCATATTTGCTGCTTCTTCTTCTTCTTCTCTTCATCATATGTTTCTTTAGTGAACGCACCAAAATGATCAGAATAGGATGAAAAATATTGAATACGCGTTGTGATTTAACAGTACAGGGCCCGTACATGACTGACATGCTGTGTTAAAAGAAGAAAAGGGTTGGATTATTTTCATCATCAAAACTCAATCCTTTCCCATTGGTACTGTAAGAATATGTGGAAGATTTTTCCTCTCTTGTTGTCAAGGAAAAAGGGTACAAACATGAAGCAACCAAGAAAAAAATGTCATTCCAGTTAGGAGAAAAAAAGCATATTCAAGCGAGAAGTTTGCTGGTAAGAACCTAGAAACGTCCTCATAAATTTCATAACCTTAATAGGCCTCCATTGTCAATGGCCATGCCATTGTGCTTTCTATGGCGCCTTCCATAGAACTGGATGGAACCTAGAGAAGTTTCCCCCATAGAATGCCACAACACCATGAAGGAATGGCCGGCAGCTCTAGTAAGATAACACAGAATAGCCACTGTAGCATAGAAGTAAATAAACATGTATTTGTAAATAACAGCAATGATTCAGCATGTGCTGTTAATAATTCTCATGTGATAGAATTAGTTGGAAAATAGTTGAAGAAGTTGTTAATAGTTATTAGCTAGGCACTGTTAGTTAGCTAGCATGAGGAAGAACAAATACAGTGATTGTAAAGCTTGGAGGGCAAGTAATGAATGAATTGTCTTTCTGTAAAGATTTACAGAACTCTCTCTCAATCTCCCTTTCTTCTACCTCTCAATCCTCTTTCTTATGAACTTGTTAAGGAAGAAAACCTTAACATAAAATCATTTAAGGCATGACTAGGTTCCAAAAAAAAGGTACAACCAAGGACATAGCCACCTTAATTCTACAGTGATTTTGTTTTTGTCTTTGTGCAATAACGTATCAATGTGTGCAGATAATAAGGCGAACAATAAAAAATTAAAAATTAATACAGAAGGACCTGTTAAAAGTTGATGTTACTAAAATGTTCTGCGAAAAGATAATTTCATCATGATTTCAAGTAGTGCAAAACACACCCTACTTAATTTAAAAGATAAAATAAAAAGAAAATATATTTGCTGACATTGTATATACGTACGTAATACCACAAAAGCATGTGAAATATATATTGTTTTTATTCGAAAGGCACAGTGATCAATGGTAATCACACTGCTAGATTTCATTGAAAAGAGTTGCAACTTCTGACCAAGCTCATCCCACACAGGACCAAAACTATCACCCTTTCAACTCAAGTCTATAAAACTACTAGTGTAAAATAATTTGTTAGCGCCGAATTGGCAATTTTGTTCTATTTTGGCCCGAATGGTTGGTGTATCTCATATCATTTAAAAAACCAAACAAAATAAAACAAATTCTCACCAATTCTGTCTATTCTATTCTAGATAAAAGATTAACAAAACTAAATTGTGATTTTACTATCTAAATATGCAAGGCCCTTAAAATGAGCTGACACAACAGCTCTCGGTCCAAAATGAATTGGGGTTCTCAGGGATGAGCCCTTCACTTGGGGAAATTCCTTTGACTTGAAAAGGCAGGGGAAAAAAGTAAAATCACGTTGTTGAACCTGGGGAATGTTACCAGAACCTGTGCTCCTCAATGGGCTTGACGATCTAGTATCTCTAAAGTTGGTGAAAATAGCTTCACACAGGGAGTGCGGCTGCGCTTTGAGGGGGGAATTTCAGCACTCTTGTGATTGAAGTAAATAACTTTAGTTGAAAACGCTTGCAATCTTTAAAAAAAAAAAAAATATTGATCCCATAAAACATCATTTAGTTTGTTTGAGCTTTTGTTCATTAAAGCTATAGTATCTAATTTTATTTATTTTTTTAGCGTTGTCTCTTCTTCTTTGGAGAGTTAACGTAAAATTGAAGTCCTCGTGCTGTAGATTAATCTCCCTCCCCCTATATGAAAGAAAATTATTTTCTTTGTGGATAGCTACTGAAGTGAAGTCTGATTAAAGATGTTCAACTTCAAAGAGAATTCCCCCCTGTAAGCAAAGTAGCAAATATTTCATTTTCTGATTCCCAAGATTCTAACTAAATAAAAGAGAATTTCTGCTACTCTTCCCCAACGTGGAAAGGGTTTAGCAGGCACTCAATTAGAATGGATGAGAACGAAATAAGTAAATAACAAAACACAACAAATTCCCAAACAAAATTTCGTTTTTTCCTGCAAAATATGGCCCTTCAAAAACTCTTGCCATTTATTTTAAATACCTAGACAGCTAACTTTTGATTACATGCATCCGCCCAAAAAAATAAGCTGCTCGTCCAAACCAGCTTATTCACGATAAAGAAACTGTTGCCGGAAATATACAACTGCACAATAAGTGAGATCAAATCAATGACTCCACAAAAATCAATTTCAGAATGCGATAATCAACCTACATTGGACCAACATGTAAAGGAATTCAGTCTATAAAATACCTCGTTCTCCATACAATAAACTCGATATTCTATTTACATGAAGAGCCTGCACATTCACTAGTGTAAGAGCAGCGCGTATAAAGAATATGCTCCAACAAGATAACAGGCAGCTGATATCCAGGCCTTGCAATACCTTTTGGTGAACAGGTATTGGATTGTTGCACAAAAATATATATCTATATATATCACAGAACAATTTGGCAAAACAACGATTTTCATTTCCCACAAAAGTCATGCTAATTCTTGCTATCTGAAAACTAGGCTTCCGTTCTGTTGAAATCGTAAATTCTCGATGTGTGACTGGTAGAATGATCTCAATGCCTTCATATCATTACCCTGCACATACAAACATCAGAAGCACAAAGAAAAATTGGAGCAATTAAACCAGATTTGACCATTCGTACACCCCCATTTAGAGATAAAACTTTAATGATACACGCATCAGTTTTTGGTGATTCTTATTAGCTGCATTCAACTTGGTAGCCTGATTCATTGAAATATAAAGCAAAGATGTTCAAAACCAAATGCTTGCTTCAAACAAACATTTCCAGTAACCTAAATTTTCAGTGCATGTAAGAAAAATGTTCCTAACAAATTAATCCTGAAATTTCAATAACAAGATCTATCTAAGAGCTTATATAACCAACCTCAGTCCTTTCTCAAACATACACTAGGCTTGGATAAGAAGGTTTTGAGAGAAGGGAAAGAAAAACAGAGATCAAACCCTTCAAGCTTTGACTAGAAGGGGCTTTATTTTAAGGGAGAAAAAGGGGATAGGAGGGTTCAACATACAATTCGCTCAAATGTTAAAATCCCAATACCCAAAATTCAAGGGTTAAAGGAAGGGAATTGAGTTTAATCTTTGACTTGTGTTTCCAGCATTACACTTCAATCCTCTCCAACCTCCAGCGAAGAAAGATACAAATATATAATTAAACACCCTTTCAACAAGACAAGGAAAGTTAGATGACATTTCCAACTTCCTTCCATACATCCAAGGAATGAGAAAATAATTATCTTGCCACTCGTTATCATTCCCTTCTCTCCTTAAAAACCATAACCTTTCCATTCCCCCCTTCTTCCATCAAAATACACAAGAAATTACACTTGAAAAAACCTTTTAATTCCAAGACCATGGGCTTAAATCATGTCCATAATGCATCAAAACCCAAACATCTGCACTAATCTGAATCCTGTAACCAGGGTCAAACTAAGTCCCAGATCCAATTACTGAGTTGACAAAAGTCAGGGTGGAAATTCCGTGCAGGAATTTAGCACCAGGAAAGGCTCACCTCTTGCATAATGACATCAAATTTTATCCTTTGACTAAAATTACCATGTCACTAAAAAGTTTGGAGAACAATCCCCAAGTGGACCAGAGTTTGATCAAACTTATGAAACATATCCCAAAATGAATATAATCTCCCCTAGACCACAGCTAAAATATAAAATGATTTGAAAACCACAGAAAAAATAAATACTCAAGCAAGAATAAAAGTGGGACAGATCCCACAATATATGTGGATGGACAAAATGCACTTCCACACACTTCCACACACTTCCAACAACTTAGTAAGATATGGAGCACTATTTTGTTACCTGCAACTTTTGGCAATATTGTGAAGCTAAATCTTGAGGGCAATGTGCAGAAGTAAAGCATTTTGTTACAAAATGAGCAAGAAAATCATCACCAAACTTCTCGTACATAACCTTCTGAGCAAGTACAATTTCTCCAAACAGAATGAGCTGCCAGACAGAATCAGAACAGCAATTTCGAAAACATTTATTAATAACTAGGCAAGAAATTATTCAACAGGCAAGCAACATCAAACACCCAATTATAAAACTAATACAAATGGGATGTGAATGATGATCAATAAGCTGGAGCAGAAAAAGTATGAAATGCGAATTGGGGAAAAAGACTGATAAAGTGCAACTTTCAAGACCATATCTTTGTTTTTAGAAGGAACAGCACTGATATCAAAATTGATCGAACAGTTCTTACAGTATTTGCATCATGGAACTCAAAGGATTTGTCAAGCGCACTGTCAAAACAACAGTTCATCGCAAAGCCATCGATTATAAACCTTTGGAAACCAGGTACCTAAATATTCAACTCAATTAGAGTGAAGAAAAGAAAATCCTTTACATAAAAGCCACTAAGAATGATATCTTAGAGGAAGACAAACCTTTTCTTCACCATAAGGCGTTGTACACCAGTCTTTAATTAACCTAATGAATATCTGCACGCACGCCTGAATTAAGAGGGATAAAATGACACTTTAAGTTCACAACAACACTAATAATCAGAAGATCCAAAACTTCAGTGGGCAAAATACAGGATGTATCAGATGCACCTTTCTCACAAGAATATCCTTGTGATTGCATGCTGAGTGCAGTAGCAAATGCATCATTTTATCCAAGTAGCCCCTACTCTTGGTTGAAAGGAAGACTGAAGATAGATCGTGTGTGGTTATCACATGAAGAAATGTGTAAAATGTTTTCTGGAGTTCTTGTAATTCACGAATTTCCTGCAAAATAAGTCAAGTGGTCCTTTTTCAAGATAGCACATAACATCTCAGCTTTAGAAAAAAATGTTGACAAGGGTTACTATAAATGAAAAACTCCTTTCACCATGATGAGAAAAAAAATGTGCTGGCGACTATTATGTTGCTTAAGAGGAGAACCAACTTTAGAAGTTTATCAAACAATTTGATGCAAACAAAAGTAGAAGTAATGTAGGATAGCAGCTTGCAACAGTCGGGAAAATAACCATCCAAGCACACATAAGATAACATTTGATCTTTAAGCACCAAAACTTTAATAATGTCTGGGAAACTAATGTAATGACGCTAAAAATACATTCATCATTTGCTCAAAAGAGAATCTTGGGAGGAGAATGTTAACTACACCCTAGGGGTTAATTTAAATATCTATAGATAGTATTTTCATACCTCAGAACTGATTCCATCTCCTGAAGGCAATTCTTTAGTTGAGACTATCCTAAAGATTCTACTAGAAATAGCTGGAAAAACTTCCTCCACTATGTGATGCATCGAGGTGTTGAATTTGCATATAAGCTGATTGAGCAGAACAAGAAAACCAACCATTTCCTTTGGCTACAATAAAATACATAATCTAGAATCAGGCATTCATTTCATAAGAGAAAATGTAAAAAACTTTAATACAATTAACATTTTTATGTGGTTTACATGTTCCAAAAGATGTCCATGTCAAGTTGCTTAAAGTTTTCCCCGTCACATTGGGAGAAACAGTCACTTTTTTCTAATGTTATCATAAAGAAGTTGAATGTGAGAAAACTTTAACATTTAATGCGTGCAATAGAAGTTACAAGATGGGATCCTTTCCTTGTGTTACACTACCACATTCATGCAAGCTCAAGTTGGGAGTAAATTAAACGCTGTACTGCTACAAATAATAAATTCTCAAAATGCACCTGCTCATGATGCAGGAAACGAACAGATTAATTTTTTGTGGCTTTATTCAATTCCATAATTCAGGAATATCTTGTAATTTCAGATTTGCAGGGGTATTTCAGTAGTTTAATATTTCCTGGAAATTTATAGGTCATGGTTTCTATTTTAGTAATCGATAAATGTTTTAAGCCTCCCTGTATAGGTTCTTTTATCCTAGATGCATGACTGGAAAAAAAAAATAACCTTTATTTGGCAGTCTAATATACTCTCTTATTTGGGAACCCAGGTCCTTGTTGCACTAAGAAATTATTAGGTACTCCTAGTGTAGCTGATAACTATCCATGGATCCCACTTTTATATGAGTGAGGAAGCGCTCTACCAGTAGTATCTAATAATCTCTTGTAGAGGGAGCACTAACCCTCTCTCTATGTATTATAGCTATATAGTCTTTCAAAAAGTGCAATTGCATTATTTCTAGAATTTATGCATTTTAGTTTTTTACACTCATTCCAACTCGATCGGTTCCCAAACTCCAATCCCTTTCTTCTTTAATCTAGACACTTCATTCCAATAGTGCCCAAGCCTGGGCCTGCCGTAAAACACTAGTAACAGAAACTCGAACCTGTCCTGCACCAGCTTTGTACCTGGTATTATTATATGAAAATCAACATTGTTCTACTAATTCAATAAAACAAGGCCAAATTGCTTCTTAGTGGGTCAAATATCTTGAAATGGCAATTCCACTGTCAATTGGTGAAGAACAAAATTATGGGGATTTTCCATGCTTGAATAATTTTGCAGGCAGTTTTTAGGGCATTATCATAACAGAACTGCATGTAAAAAACACCCCCACCAAAACACAGCCCCCTCCTAAACTTGATGTGGGTTTTGCAATCAGGTAAATTCACTGCTCCTGTCCCAGAACATCAACCATAGACCAAATAAGCAAGGTAAAAAATCAAAAACCTAATTCCATTATCATGCCAAAGAGCACTCAGGATGATTAAAAATGAGAAGACTATTAATAATGGTAATCAAAAAAACACAACCGAAAAGACATTTCATCAATATTAGATGTAAGAGTGGAATCTATAGACTGGTAAAATGGGAATTGTTTTCTTTTTACCTCACTTTCTGCAAGCAATTGTCCCAATGCCTTTGGAAGGCAAGGAAATACAGATGCTCCTAAAGTATCTACCATACGATGAATGAAGGACGTAACCTGAATACAATGAATGCTATCTTTAGGCAATATGTAAAGCCAACAAAATATCCAAAAAAAAAAAACCACTTCTATGGCTCCATGTCCAATTCTCACCTTATTCCGTAAAGGCTCTATCTTTGGAAATACAACAAGTATTTGGAGGAGAATGTCCAATGTCTGGATCACAAAGAGAGAAAATAAAACTTCAACAAAAAGGAAAGAGATGCAATAACAGAATTTCTGTTCTGGCATTTCTCCAGTTGCATCTAGCAGATCCTGGCATCTATTGATAGGCAATGTAACAATCCATTCTCAATTTCTCACCATAGATATTACAATAATGAAAAAATAGAAGAACGAAATCAGGAATTCAAAGAAAAGGAATAAAACAAGAAGATGGACGGCAGCACAGCAAAACTGTCATCCCATCAGTATAGGAGGTAAATGAATAAATACACAAACAGTCCACCACACTCTGAGACATGGGGGGAAATGTCAAACCAACCAGGCCATAGGCAAGATATCATGCATGACTCAAAAGTTCTTAATAGTAAAGATGATGATGACAATTATGTAATATCATAGATAGAGAGGGATTTGTGAACTTATTGGATTGCAAAAGGTGACCAAACCAGAGATAGCACGTGATGCAAGAAACAAAAACAAAAGATCTGAAATACCAACCTTTTTAAACATGACTTCTATTGCAGGGCGACTCGTGGTTACCAGGCGCTCACTAAAGCCCTGGGTCAGAAAAGGAATTTTCACATTGCATGTTTTTGAAATTGAGACTCAAATGAAGAGCCAAAAACTGGTGTAAAGAAGCCATAGACATGCTATTTTGTATCCAAGCAATAATGACAAAAAAATATAATCAGGAAAGTGAGAAAACCTAGTATGCAAAAAATTGATGTGATTATAAGTAGTCGATTAATTACAATTGATTAAAAAATATCCACCCCATCACCAACAACAAAGTAAAATAGAAAGAAAAACATATTATATTGAAGAGGGAAATGAGCATGAAGTTGAATTCAGAAAGCCAAAGGAAAAATGAACCTTGCTGAGGGCATTAATTGCCATGATTATTTGCTGAATATTAGCAATTTTCACTGGAGATTCTTCTGGGTTCAGTACATTGGCATTTATGAGTAATGCCTCCACCTGGATCAAATAAGAATACTTCAGAAGCATGTATAAGAATGTCAGTGTAAATGCCATCAGGCATGGGTCCATATTTGAGTAATCTCTTCAGAAGCCATTCCAGGAACAATTTTAAATGCAAGTGTAAACCCATTAAAAAAATGTGAGTAGGAGAAAGGAATAGTAGAATAAATATTTTAGGAAACTTCAAATCTAACTGTAACCTGATGACAAAGAGGAGTGAGCAACGAAGATAGATAATCAGATTGCTTTTCCGGCTCTAGATCTTCCATCCCAATTAATAGACCAATTGCCTGTGAATACCCACCACAAATATCAGAAGAAACCAAAGTACCATCGCACTCTATGGAAATTCTGTACATATTCAAAAATATCTATTTACCTGTATGCCAATATATGATGCATGTCTCCATTGTATGTTTATTCAAAACCAAAAGTTCAAAAATTAAGAAGAGAGACACAAGGCATAGTTCGAGTACCTCAAAGATGTGGATACCATCCTCAGATCCTGAAAATTCATTCGATAAATGATTCATAGTTGTAAACCTGGCTACTGTATCTTGGAGGCTCTGTCAATTTGAAGAATAACCAGTAATCAAGATCGAAGAATATATATGAGAAGTTTTATAGATCATTGATTACTATAAAACAAGAATATGGTTGTCTTAATACCTGCAAAATTTTCTCTATGAAAGGCACAAGCTTTGCTTTCAGCAACTTCACAACCCTCATGAACAGATAACTAGCTCTACGACTCACATGGAAGTTTGGGTGGTGTATTCCTCTCTCATCCAGAAATGCAGCCAAAACCACGGGGACATAACGGGTATTCTCCTGAACAAACTTCATATATCTAGTTATTGTCTCCAAATACACAAGTGCAACTAACCTATTAGAATGGCACGGAAACCTTGTCAAGAGGAGGTTTGGCACCAATTCATGCAACAGTCCACTTCCAGTTTTTATGGCTTCATCACTCAATGACTCTCCAAGTGCATGCAAAAGAGAAAGAGAAGCTTCCACCTCTTCAACATTTCTTTCTGACATGGATGAGATAGAACTGGCTAAAGAATTTCTGATAAATATTTGAGTAACATCTGGGGCCACACGACCCACACTACGCAACAACAAGAATAGATCCTTTCTAGATTCCGCCATCCTTTCTTCCTCCTCTCTCCCAATCTTATCCAGCATATCAAGATTATCACGGTAGATAGGATCATAACGAATTCGTGCACATATCACTTCCAATATCTGACCCACTTGACGCAGTTGTTTCCCCCTCAATGGAGAAAGGCTCTTCATAGTGGCAACATAACACGAAAGGAATTGCACAATACTAAATGTGGTGCCCACCTCAAAGTTTCGCATTGCATAAAAAACAGATGGCAAAACTTCATTCAAAAGCTCAAGAGAAACACCCTTAGCATCGTCTGTATTCACCCATTTATAGCACTGTAAAACCTCAGCAGCATACCCGGTAATTAATGTAGCAACTTTTGATACCAACTCCGAGTCACCATCTCCAGTTACCAACCCAAAAACCCTATTTATCTGAAGACTTTGCAACATTGATAACTTCGATTGGTGATCCATCCGCTTGGAAACCACAGCCAAAACACACCCAGCAGCAGCACCTTGAAGCTGATCAGATCCCCCATCAACTAAAATCAGCTGAAATAATAATGGAATAAATAGATCATTCACAATCAACCCAATATCAATCCATGAAATATACCTCCTCATCGAATCTAACACACCAGAACAAAGGTCCGGATCAGAATTCCAATACATAGATACAACGTCATACCAAAAAGTCACTATTTGTGTTATGCATTGCTGCCTCATAGCATCCTTAACCCGCCCTGCAACCCCCATCTCCTCAGATGTCCGTGGGAAATCTAAACTAATCAATTCATCATCCAAAGCATTCAAAATCCTACAGAACATATCAATAACCACCGCCCCTTTTCTCAAATGAGGCAAAAAATCAACAAACACCGAAGACCAAGTTAAAGGGTACTCGAAATAAACCAAAGCAACAAAAACCTGAGCAAGCTTATTCTTTATAAATGCAGGACCGCCCTCTAAAATCCTTACAGCATTATTATTCTGATCATCAATAGCCTCAAAACAGCACATAGAAAACACGGATTTCCTCATGAAATCCTTCTCTTGTAAACTCAACAGAGCATACTTAACGCTAATAAGCTCATGTAAAGTCTGTAAACACCAAAACTGAACTTGAACAAGCCTGCAAAAACACAACTTCTCAATGCAAAGACGGCATACAGTTGGGGTTTCCTTAATTTGCTGACAGAAAGAGACTGCTTGTGATTTTAGGGCTGAATCTATAGCTCCCGATTCATCATAACTTATAAGTATTGCTTTTTCAACATCATCCATTGATTAAAACTAATTTACGAATCAAAAACCAATAAAATTTGAATGCTTTTTTAGGGTTTTGAGAAATTTAAAGAGAGCACGAGAGCCCAATACCAAAGTTTGAGTCTTTTCAGTTTAAATTTAAGGGTTATGAGAAGAAGCTTAGCTGATGGTGATTTCAGAGATCTTTTATAACTATGTGCGTCACTGGTGTGGGTTTGAGTAAGGGTTTCTGTGGGTTGAAGTGGAGAAATCCGTAGACCGTGTTTGGATTGAGATTAATTTATAGTTATAGTTTAGTAAGCTTCAGAGGAAGGGAAGAGAATTGTGCTGAAAATAAATTAAAGTGTATAAATAGGTATTAAGAGCAGGAAGAAGCGAGGAGTCTGAGTCTAAGATATATCAAATCACTTCCACTGTCCTTGTGCTGATAAAGGCAACGAATTCAAAAAAAAAAAA
>Ga0325410_1008398_pt1 | contig 11195 bp, 3 predicted proteins | sample PopdelMetagenome_16_FD_206182 | JGI IMG/M metagenome (GOLD analysis project Ga0325410, IMG submission 206182) | Populus deltoides microbial communities from Bellville, Georgia, United States - Xylem-PdIQD-R3 | ecosystem: Host-associated > Plants > Phyllosphere > Stem > Wood/Secondary xylem...
AATTCTAAAGCATTTAAAAAGTGTAGCTGCTCGCCCACCAAGTGTCATACAGCTCATATCAAAGAGTTGCTCCTCGGTCAAGAGCAGGTTCTCATTCGGACCATACTAGGCAAACCCCTGAGCGGGTTTTGCATGTTCCAAAAACCAAGCATCTTCGAGGGAAGATATTTTCAACCGCTAAATTGATGAAATAATATCTTGAATAGAATAAATATAGTTTTTTTATTATGCATATTTTAAATTTAAAAAGTTAATTGTATTGGAGTAGAAAAACTAAGTATTTTATTTTTTACATTATCATATTTAGTTGGTTTATTTATTTTGTTGTCTTCTCAACATATATATATATATATATATATATAAAATATTAATAAAAGAAGTATTAAAAAAATATTTTTTAATTTTTAGCTTTTCTTTCGGTACATCCTTGAAGTTTCTCTGACAACATGACCTGATTTACGCAAATGTTCTGCATCCAAGCTTGCTTTTTACCTGATTTGACAGAATATAAATGCCAGGATTGATCATGATGGTTCTCGAAGAGAGCGGAACAGCCAAGGAATCATCATTATTCTGCCGAGTGAAGGGAAGATACTCGCCAACAACTGGACTCCATGTATACGAGAGCATCTATTTTTTTTTTTAATTTCAAATTGTGTTTTTAGATATTTATAGATTATTTTAATTTAATATTATAAAATTAAAAATATTATTTTAAAAAATAATATTTCCACAGATTCCTTAAATCAAGCAGCAGATGCTTAGAAACCACACAGATTGGATGAATTAATATTATGAAGTTAAGATGATGGAACCAGGTTCTTTGGCGGAAACCACTCCAGTGAGGAAATTATTTCCCTATAACATCATAAATTAATTTGTAAAATATTTTTTATTTAGAAATATATATTTTTTATTTTAAAAACTTATTTTTTATATAAAACATTAAAATGATGTGAAAAAAATTAAAAAGTATTAATTTAAAATTAAAATAAAATAAAAAAATTTCAAATATTTTCAAAAATATTTTTAAAATAAAAAAACAAAAACACCTTTATTTTTAATAACTTTCTGAAACTAGAAAAAAAAGGGTTCTCGTAAAAATATTATAAGATTATATACTTGATGCCTGGATTTTTATTAATCTTATATTCGAGTATCTTATTTTTAATTTTATCTATTTAAATTATTAATATGTTTCTTTTAATTTAGCAATTATTGTAAGTAAATATATTAGGTGATAACATGTGTATTATCTAGTAACACATGAAGAAAAAAAGAAAATGTGGAATCACAAATTGAAAATAGAAATTCGAAAAAACAATTAAAAATAAAAGAGAGAAACGGACAGCAACAATCAATTTAAAAGGAAGATGGGTATGCACATCAGAACCATATCTAAAGAGTTTGTCAGTTCCTCCCCACAGAAAGCCCATCAGGATGAATGGGCTAGAGGCTGGAGCTGGACATAGTTAGCCCAATTCATGAGATAAGTAACAAGACACCTCCACTAGATTTTAAACCCGTGTTTTGTTGATCGGAGCCACGCAAACTAGACTAGACAGATCATCTTGTTCCTGGAGGTGGAACATGAAGCATCCCGTTTGGCTTGGCGTTGAACTTCCTTAATTTTTCCATAAAATCACTCGCTGCTCTCTCACTGCACTTTACTATGGAACCCACGTCAGTTCTCCTTCACTCTAAAACAATTCCTTTCAGTTTCAGCATCTCTCGTAACAGCAGCAGAAAACTCTCTTTCAGGCATTCCAACAAACAGTTTCAATCCCGTTTGTCAAACGACAATTTCCTCTTTGGTCAAAGCCTTAAACCCATCAAAAACCAAGCAGAACTTCCTTTTTCACTATATCAATCAACTTCATCACTGAAAATTACAAGAACACACTTGTTATCTCCTCCCAAATGCTCACATTCCGGCTCTGCAAGCACAGACGGTTCTCAAAACCACCCATTTTTAAAACCCTTCAAAAACCTCTCTCTTGATGAACTAAAAGCGACCCTTTTGCAATTAACCCCTATTGATATCATCAAGTGGTCAGGTATCTTATCAATTGCAATTGCAGCCACAAAACGGACTGTGAATTTGGTCTTGAACCCGTTTTTCTGGATGTATTTTAGCTGGACATGGTTGTTTTGGCCGTGGTTTGTGGCTATATTACTTGCTGTTTATGGATTATATTGCTTTTATAAGCATTCAATCGGCGAAGCTAGCATTTTTGAGCAATTTGCAATTGTTACATCAGTGTTCACTTGGTTAACTCTAGTCCCTCCTGCCCATTTCAATGGATACCTACAAGGATGGCCTTTTGTGTTCTTTTTTGTGTATCATTATTTCTTTTTCTTCAATGTAAGTGTGAGGAAACGTTTGTATGGTGATTATTATGCACGCCCCCATGACCCCAAGTGGGATTTACACCTACCCAGATGGTCTCGCCTTTTGTTCTGCGTTGGGGTCATGGTTGGGCACTGGCTTGCAGCTTTTGAAGGTCCAGAGCTGCACCTCATTCCTGGTGGGTGGAGCAATGCGGGGATTTGGATTTTGATATTGGCAACTTTGCTAATGCAGTATAATTCTACATTTTACCTTGCCAAGTATTCGGAGAAGGTGGTGGTGCCTATTGCTGTTGTGCAATTTGGGCCATATAGGTGGGTCAGGCACCCGATCTATTCATCCACAATGCTTCTCTTTGCGACTTATTTCCTTGCGCTTCGTGCACCTTTGAGCCTGTTGTTTGTGGTAGCGGTATGTTTGATTTATTATGCACAGAAGGCAAAAATGGAGGAGGATCTAATGATTGAGACTTTCGGGGAGAAGTATCTAGAGTACATGGGTAAAGTTCGGTACAAGTTCATTCCTTTGGTTTATTAAGACAGCATCCAGGTATGCGTTGTTGATTTCTCAACGTGACCAATTTTCTTGGATAAAGGTACTTGGATTTTTAATTGAGAAGGAAAAAATATTAAATTACATTGTTCCATTGTTTTAATCGTTACACATGTCTTTCGGCTTTTCTTCGTGTAAGTTTTCAGAGTGCTTCGCTGATACTTGTTTATTCATTCCTATGTTTAATGCAATGAGCTAGTTTAGTGCTGACTCCCTGTGCTAATATGGATTGAATAATTGTAGTTGCGTGCAAAAGTATGGTTTTCTATAGATAATAAGCATGCTGAGCGTAACTAATAATATTGTATCTGCTCTTTGCTAATTTCTAGGTGGTGCCTTCTTGGTGCTCATTGCTAATAGTGAACTTGACAGTAATCTGTTTGTTGAGTTTCAGAGGGGAATTATAAAGTGCTCTCTAAGTTCATTATGCATATTAAGTTGCACATTCTGAAGAATGTTAGAGAGATTCACTTCAGCTAGAAGGTACAATCACTTGGCAAATCCTCTAGCAAGCTATATTTGAATACAAATCATAAAATTCTCATTTATTTTGTTATACATATTTAATTGCAATTTCTGAAGTGATGCTTAGAGAGATGTACACAAGCAAGAATCTATAATCACTCGGCTTTTCCTTTAGATTGCATTTTCACACAATTTGAACAAGGAAATTGTGTGAAGTAACTTGGGTGGCTTGTGGAAAGATTAATACGATGTATACGATTTGGAGAGTTTTGTTATTGCAGTTCCAGAAACAATTGTTGGAAATTTGACTATAAAACAAATGAGGATGTTTAAGAGTTCAAGTAAATGTATCCTAGGGAAAATGGTGGCAAGATCAAGTTAGGACATTAATGGCCGTGAAGCATCTGATATCATTTTGTTGCGGCATTTTTCTTTTTGATATTTCCAGAAACAAGTGTTAGAAATTTGACAGTAAATCTGATGAGGATGTTTAAGAGTAAGTAAATGCATCCTAGGGAATATCATTTGGTCTGGGCATTTTTCATTTTTTTCTTTCAGCATTTGAATGATCAATGATCATCTTTCTTCTACAAAAAAAGTGTTATCTTTTAATATTTCCTGCTTATTTAATTGTCAACTCTAGTATAGTTCTACACTTATTTGAGGCTTTTGTTGGTCTAGCAGTTGGCTATGTTGGCGATAGCCATGCCATTTTTTTGTTTTACCAGTCATTCAGTATTTGAGAGATAATTGATATTAATACTCTGAGTAGTGAATCAGCATCTGTTTTTTTCCTCATTTACGCTGTGTATTTTTCTCTAGAAGCTAAAGAACTCTTATATTCTGTACATTAAAGTGGAAAGGTGTTGTTCTTTGGAGATCTTCAGTGCTCCACTAGCCCTTGCTTTGTCAACATATGACTCTTGGTTTTAAAAAAATTGAGCTCCTAACCATTGTCTTTTGCCTGTTGAGTGAACTAGGGTAGGATTGTTTCAGGAATACGATAAAGTTTGAGGCATCTTTTTCACTTGCCTTGAAAGTTAAGTATTGAACAGGGAGTTTATTTGTTTTTTAAAATTCCTAACTAATAATCTACATTTTATTCCACCTGATATATGTTTTCAACATCTTACGATAGCGTAATGCCTCCATGTTTATTTTCTCACTTTTGGTGTCTCTGGTTGGAAATTTTATGTTCAATTGAGATCATGCAATAATATGCATCCATATATCTTAATTTAAATATTTATAATCTTAGAACTTTGTTCTTTCTAATTCCAACTTAGAGTTGCATAACCAATGTAAACTGTACAAAGTGATAATGGCCTCATACAAACACCCTCTGAATTATTGGTCTTTTGGATGGAGATCCTTCTGTCATCTTTCATTCACTTTCTCCCTTAAAATCTCACGTGCTTATCACATGCTTAATGCTAAAAATGTATAAATTATAAAGACCCACTACTATTGACTATTTTGATTGGCAACTCCTATATTTTTTTCTTCTAATTCTAATACCCAAGTTATGAGGTGATTGGATTGAGGCTCCTCCATTAGGTTTCATCCAACAATACCACGGTTTTATCGATGTGAGTGTTCATCTCAATTTTAAATCCAATCATTATCATGGTTGACTATTTTAATACTTGGAAATTTCAAATTGAAAAACTAAAAGCTCAAAATTTTTTAGTTTGATTTGAGTTTAAAAATGGTTTTTGAGAGGTTGAAAGAATTATTTTAGCTGTCTTTTGAGTTTATTTAGTAGTAAAAAAGGTGAACTTTCAATGGTGATGGTAACAAATGGGGTTCTAATCCAAGCACATCACAATTCATGCATTAACATAAAAAAAATATATAGGTTGTGTCAATCAAAATGGTCGATATTTCAATGATATTTATATGTTTTAGGCTTGGCTATCACATGTAAAATTTCGGGGATCTAGTAATCCGTTGAAAATTTGCTTTAAATCAATATAGGCTCATTTTCATCCAGCAACTTTCCATCTGATTTATCTCTGTAAGATAACTTACTTCAAGAGTTCACAGCCTTGGCTTATTGAGATGCTTATTTCATTTGTTGGGTGTTTTTACCATTCACTTACCATATTAAGAATGCAATTGAATGAAATAGTCACAGATTTGGATGAATCGTGATGGTCAACAAAAGTTTTGTGGTTAATACTTTATTTTTTACATTCCAAAGCTCCCTGGTTTTAGCATTTGCTCGCATAGAGTTTTGAATTAATCATATACAATTGATGTTGAAATCTACACTAGAAATGCAGTATTGTAATGTGGTTTTTCCACTTCTGTAGATACTGAAATGAAAATGCTGGGAATAGTTTATCTTGCAACAGTAAAAACACCTGATATCCTGGTCGATAATGATAGTATTCAAGTCCCCTGATGATTTCAAGGAAAGAGCTAAAATGAAAATACTTATATGAATTGAGCAACAAGACATCAATGATCTTATGATTCTATCGATGAGAACTACAATCAGCCCCTATCAGTGACAAGACTAGACTGATTGGTTGTCATAAGTAAGAATTCCATTCTTGATCATTGAGGAGCCATCCATCTTAAGTTCATTTATAAGCAATCTGATGATGCAACTATGTTGCTGTTAGACAAATATTTGTTCAATTTGAAGACCTTAGACGAAGTAATTGTTCATCAAAATAGAGGCTTTTAAAGTCTAGAAACAAGTTCAGGTTTCTAGTTTTCTAATCTGGGTGCTTGCTTTACAATTTATCGAGGGATTTTGTTGGCTGTGGCAAGATGTTACTTTCTGCAACAGGGGCCTGTTCTCTGCAACTTTCCCGGTTGGGACTTGTTAGAGCATACTACACAACCTTTTTGGTCATTAGATTTAGTGAGCAATACTGGGAATTTCATCTTAAAATTCTATCCAATTATTGATAAATCATTCATTGACTATTCAGATCCATCCCAAACCCTAAGTAAAATCTTAAAATTTCTATATTTTCAAAGCTGTCTTTTTTTTATATAAATATATTTCAAAGATGTCCAATATAAGCGACTGAGCACAAATATGTGGCATTTTGAATGCTTTACTCTTATATAGACTGCAGATATTGTTTGGTCTAGATTTGTAAAGTTACGCAGTCAAATTGTAAATGAAATGCGTTCTGCAATCCTATATATTGATGCTTTAATCTTCTCAGTTTATTTTTCATTCCTCCTTTCTAGAGCATGACAAAAATGATGTGATTCCATGTGTGAATATACCACTATCAGGTTTTTTTTTTGTTACCGAGCGCATGTTGCTAGGAAATACAAGTGTTGTTGAATATACTTCTTGTCTGTCACTCTCTGCTTGGAGTGTAGTTCCTTAATTTTCCCTGACAAAACTTTATTAGGACAAATGCACTTCATCTTTTTCATCTTGACTATTCATCTAGCTTTGAAAGGACAAAAATTCTATGAACCATTTGTGATGTATCTCCACTTAAAATTTGATCCTAGTACCAACTCTAGCCTCATAAGTCCTTGATGACTTGAGATGAAGTGCACATGCACATGACAGCCAGCTCATCAAAATGTGAAATATATCAGCTCATGCATGCTTTGCAATCGCACCACCTTGTCAGCATGCAGGTGAAAACCTCCAAGTTCTCTCAAGAAAAATCACTTGAAAATACGTATCTACTTTTCTTCTGATGGAAATTACATACGATCACTTTCTTTTGTGTCCCTTAGGCCATATTTGTTTTATGAAAAGTAGTTTTCAGGAAATTACTTTCTGAATTTTTCTGTATTTGATTGTCATTAGAAAAGTTGTTTAATGAAAAACACTTTCCGGTCAATAGAAAACACTTTCCAGTCAAAGAAAAATTTAACATGGTTTCCAGGAAAGTGTTTTCCCTTTTGGCTGTGTTTGTTTTCTAGAAAGTGGTTTCTGAAAAACAACTTTCCAAACTTTTCTATGCTTGTTTGTCATTAGAAAAGTTAGTTAACGAAAAATACTTTTTAGTCAAAGGAAAATTTAGCTTGGTTTCTAGGAAAGTGTTTTCCTGGAAAATTTAGGCAGAAAATACTTTCTGAAAGTTGTGAAAAATTTAGAAATGTCATTATTTGCTGATTATATCAAATTTGATCTTCCAACTTTTAATTGCTATATATATATTTTTTTGAATATTTATTTTTCAATTTCATTTCTTAAAATTTAATTTTTATATTAACTTTGGTTTTTATTTTTGTAATTGCTATTTACTTTTTTCTTATTATTTTTTTATTGAAATTTTTTATCTATCAAATTTGGTCCTCATTCTTTTGATTGTTACTTATTTTATTTGAAATAATTTATGAAATGTTAATTATTATTATTTTAATTTCTTTATCGTTCATTTTTTTTAATATTTTAGATTTGATCTCTATTATTTTGATTATTATTTATTTTATTTGAGATAATTTATAAAATTATATATTTTTTTTCAATTTCATTCTCATTCAACTTTTTAATTTGTAATATTTGTTCCTCGTTATTTTAATAAACTTGAGAAAAATAAAACATTAATAAGTTATTTTCCAGCTCATTTTCCATGACATAACCAAACACTAAAAAGTGTTTTTTAATTTATTTTTCATTCCACTATCAAATATTAAAGAATAATTTACTTTTCTAAAATTTATTCTTCCAGAATTCATTTAAAAAAAATAAAACTATTTTTTAGCAAACAAAAATATTCATCCTTTTTCATGCTCTTCGATAATGCGGTCCTCTTCTGGCTTCCGATAACTGCCGGGCTTTACATGCGGGGATGTCCAGATTTCCTCACTTGTGGTTATCGCCACTCGATCTCCTCTAAGTGTATGATGTGAAGGCAAGCTGGGATGGCTTTTCTATGTGTTCTGCGAACGTTTTGCTTGAAAGTTTACCAATTTCCGTCACAGTTATGTATAATTAAAGTATTTGTTCCCACAATTTGTCATTTTTAATCTCGTGACGGATGAGAAGGGACTGGTTTTTACTTGTTGTTCGATATTGTCATTTCCTTAACGAAATCTTGTAGCCTTTTGCGACGTTGGAAACATGGAGAAAGTTTTCCACGTTTTCCTCCCCCTCCTCTCTCCCATGGTATTTCTCGTCATCTCGGTGGCCTTGATAAGCTTTCCAAGTTCAAACAACGAATCCCTATTTCCTAACTATTCCTAATTTATTGAATTTTCTAGGTTCAAACAAGAAGTCTTTAATTTCTTTATATTTGATGGAAAATCTAGATCCTTAATTCAATGTAAATCATGAAAATGATGTTTAATTTAATATTACCTCTATTCTTAAAATATAATATTATTAAATTAAGCATGATAAATTAACTCCGATCAAAGAAATACTTAATTATTTTTTATAAGGATTAATTAATTAATCTTGATAAACTTTAAGGGCTGGATTATAATTAACTTTAACCAACATTACTTGGGAGGAAACAGCTAGCATGTATATTCTGACTTCGGAGGTGATTTGATATGGTAACATGGTGGTGATAGGAGTTTTCTGTAACAACAGTAAGAAAGAGATGATCCTTCTGCTCCCGACATGTTAGAGGGGGGAGGTGATCTTACCATAAAGGACTGAGAGTTAGAGGGTCTTTGGTAGTGTGGTAGTGGTTGCTTTTCAAATAGCTTTTCGTGCCGAAATACATGACAATGATGTTTTTTTATTTTTAAAAATTATTTTTGACATCAGCACATCAAAACGATCCAAAAAGTATAAATCGCATTCAATTTTAACTAAAAAAAAAAATTTGAAATTCAACCAAAAACAAGTTCAACTGCAGAGCCAAACAGGAGCAATGTTTCCTTCCCTCGACTGGTAAATAATATTGTTTCTGTATAATGGTACCTTCTCATTTTACTACTTAAGAAATCACTTGGTAAAGCAGCGCATTTAAAATGGTTAGGGCTAGTAGCTAATGCTGTTGATGTGGTTATGTAAAAAATATTTACCATACATCATGTTGTTAAATATTAATTTATCTGGCTAAAGCTTCTTGAACTTGGACAGTTTAATATCGCGTTTTTTGTTTTCTGTTTCTAGAAAAAAAAATTCAAGATTTTAACTTGCATTTCTAACTTAATCATCTGTTTTTGATGTACATGTATAGTTATTAACTAGACAAGTGACTCCTGTTTTGCCGCGAGCATGATATAATTTTTTTAACGTAAAAAATAATACTCAAATGTTGTCAGTGTATTTAAAGAAGAAAAAGAAAATCCACCGCTTGACATTATAGAAAGAAAATTGAGAAAAAACAAATAACGATATTTGCCAATTGATCTTAAGAATCCAATTATAGAGAGACATATTTGAAAAAATTAGTGAAAAAAAAGTTAAAAGAAACAAAGAACCATCAAACCCGAGTGAGACCGTCAAAACTTGTCAGCGGAAACATGCAAACAGGATAATCTAAAAGAAGGAAAAAATAACATGGGTCACCCGACTAAACTCATTGCTTAGATCATGAGATAAGAATAACCTGGTTGAAAGGAAACCAGAGAAAATAACTAAGTTCATTTTTCAAAATGAATGTCTTCAAAGAATGTAATTGAAGGGGAATTAACCTAGTGTGAAATGATAGAAAAAACTTGGTTAGACCCATAACCTAGTCAAGCCGGGGCAAGTCAGGTTAAAATGCGTTGACTATTTTTCTTTATTTTATTTTATTTTAAAAAATAATGTTATTTTAACATTTTTATAAAACAAAAAGATTTTGTTGACTTGGGTTAACTCGGGTCAGTCCACCTAACCCATGGCCCCGAATTGACTTCCCGGTTAGGTCTAAAAACTATGAAATACACCATAGCTTTCAATAAATCAAATGTTAAATAATAAAATTTTAAAAAATTCAATTATATAAAAGGGTAAAAAAATATCAATTAAGAGAATAAAGACTTAATTTGAAAAACAAATTGAGAGTACAACATAAAATTTTGAATTAAAGGGAAAGAATGAAAGAAAAATCAAATTAATAAAAGAATCCAAAACAAAAATAAAAATAAAGAAAATAGAGACCAAATTTGAAAAAAAATAAAAAATCAATATTATAGATCCAATGATGAAATTGAAAACAAATTAAAATTTGATAAAAGAGCTAAGAATAAAAAAAACAATTTGAGAGTCAAACCTTAAATATCATCAAATGTGAAGGGCAAAATTGAAAAAAAAATCAAATTCACAAAAGAATCCAAAATAAAAATCAAAATAAAAATATTAAAAATCAAGATCATGGATTTAAGGATGAAATTGAAAACAAATTAAAATATGATAAAATAGCTAAAAATCAAGATTAAAAATCAAAACATTGAGGGTGAGAATTGAAATATCGTAAAATAAGAGGACAAACCTCATTTTTTTAATCGCCATCACAAAACTCAAGGAGGCCGAGAGAGAGAGAATATGAAAGGGGCGGCTGATGATAAATTTTTATCGTAATCACCATATGCGCCGCTTCTCATGAAAAGAGGTGCCGTGTAGCTTCCAACGCCTTAGCTGAAGCTGGTATTTCTCCATAAGACAACAACTCACGAGTTGTTTAAAGAGCGCAGGTTTGGCGTTTGAACCTGCATTCCTAAAAAATTTAAAATTTGTTTTTTGCTAAAATTTAATATGGTTTGTATGTTTTAGATTGTTTTGATGTGCTGATGTCAAAAATAATTTTTAAAAAATGAAAAAACATTATTGACACGCATTTTGGCATGAAAAGTAATTTGAAAAGTACCCGCAATCACACTGCCAAACATGCTCTTAGTAAATTTAATTTTAGAGCAATTTAGTCAATTCAATTTTTAAAATAAAGTAAAAAGC
>Ga0325410_1008399_pt1 | contig 11194 bp, 9 predicted proteins | sample PopdelMetagenome_16_FD_206182 | JGI IMG/M metagenome (GOLD analysis project Ga0325410, IMG submission 206182) | Populus deltoides microbial communities from Bellville, Georgia, United States - Xylem-PdIQD-R3 | ecosystem: Host-associated > Plants > Phyllosphere > Stem > Wood/Secondary xylem...
AAGCTCTAGAGGACCACAACTGCGTCAACTCATCAATCAACGGACGAAGACAAACATCTATATTCCGACCCGGACTGCTCGGACCTGGTATGACCATAGATAAAAACATGAACTCCGGCCTCATACACATCCCCGATGGCAAGTTATAAACCGTCAGTATGACCGGCCAACAAGAATAAGGAGCAACAAATGACCTGAATGGGTTGAATATGTCTGTACACAACCCAAGACGCACGTTCCTTGATTCAGCTGAAAAGTAAGGATGCACACTGTTAAAGTGTTTCCAAGCTTCACCGTCAGAAGGATGCACCATCACTCCATCAACCGTATGATGTGATTGGTGCCATGTCATGTGCTCAGCAGTTCTTGGTGACATGAATAACCTCTGCAATCTAGGTGTGATTGGGAAGTATCTAAGTTTTTTATATGCCACGAGAGTCTTCCCTCTACCAGTTCTGGGTTTGTAACGGAAATGCCCACATGTCATGCACTCGGTCAGCTCAGCATTTTCAAGGTAGTATAACATGCAGAAGTTAGGGCACATGTCAATTTTCTGGTATCCGAAACCGAGGGGTTTTATCATGGACTTGGCAGCATAAAAGTTCTCTTTCAGCCTATTCCCTTCAGGTAAAATGCTTCTTGCCCATTCGATAATCTTGTCATAACCGACCTCACTCAACCCATGATCTGACTTGATGGTGAACACCTGTGCTACGGCCGATAATTTACTGTGGTTCGTGCAGCCATCCCATAATGGTTCGTCAGAATCTTTCAACAGATCAAAAAACCTTGCTGCATCTGCATTAGGTTCTTCTTCTACGATTGGACATTCACTGACATTACCTTCACTCATTCTCATCGCATCCATAACCATATTCCTGTAAGGATTACTGTTCTCATTTCCAACTTCATGCATGTTGCTAGCACTAGAAGTTGACCCAACCACCCGTTCTACCATGCTCTCATTAGAAACAAATAGTTCTCCGTGTGTATACCAACACAGGTAATCCTCCATGAACCCTTTGGTTAGAAGATGCATCGTTACAACATCTTGATGCAAAAACTTTAAATTTTTACACTTCCTGCATGGACACCTAATACCACCATCAGTAAAATTCATCGGGATAGATGTTGCAAAATTAATGAAACCCTGAACACCGTTACAATAATCCATCCTCCGCAATCCTTGGGGTGAGTCCCGATACATCCATGAACGATCATCCATGACTTCTATTAAATCTCTATAAAACATAACAAAAATATTGGTTTCTTATGTTAAATATTCATTATCAATTATCCAACAAACTAAAAAAACACTTGTGTTAAATATTCATTATCAATTATCAACTATCAACGTTCATACATTCAAATTTAAACAGACCCGTTAAACAAGCTATTATTTATTTCATCACAACACATCTAATTCGGTGTAATTCAAACAAAATTTCAACATTTTACAAACAAATATAATTTGACAAAATCTAAAACAAACTATAACAACTAAAAAATTATACATTCATACTACAAGTTTCTTTGACAAATAACAATCAAACAAGTACATACGTTAACAAAATACATATACTAAAAAAACAATAAAATTCACATTTAAATGTTAAAACTAAAAAGGATAGATTTACTTATAAAAAATAATAAAATCCACAAGAACGGATGTTGTGACCACGTACAAAAGTATAAGAAACTTGAGTGCTTGTGTTGAGAAGAGGGGAGAGTTGGGATGGGTGGTTGGCTGCAGTTTAGGAGGGGAGAGGTGGGATGGGGAAGAAGAAGGACAAACAGAGGAAGAGAGTGTCGGCAGAGTGGGTATATACTGGCTTTTACCGATGGAATCACCGACGGACACGTTCCGTCGGTATACTCGTCGGTGATTTCGCCGGTGGAAGTGCCACGTCACTGTACGGCTATCTCGGTTTGAATCCCTCGGTAATTCTGTCGGTAAAATCGTCTGAAAAAATCCACGTCATCACACCGTTGCAACTTTCCAAAAAAATTGTATCGTCCGTCGGTATATACCGACCATATCGCCAACAGACTATAGCTGTCGGTAAATACCGATAAATTTGGAGACGAAATTATTTCCGTTGGTAAAAATTTCTAACGAAAAAATTCCGTCGGTAATTCCGTTGGTTATCTCCGATTTTCTGGTAGTGTCTGTTGATGTTTATGGACAAAAAAAAGAAGAAGAAGAAACGAAAAACGAAAACTTTATGAGAAGGTACAATGGTCCCGACACTTGGTTTTGATAAGATGAGTTGGAAAGTTCGAAAGACTTGCTGTATACTTATAAGACCTCACTGATCTGATCTCAATATATATTACTGTGAAAAAAAGTAATACAGAAGATTGTTCTTAATTAAGTAGGTAGCTAAGTTCTTCTTACCTTCTCCTGGATGTAGCTGATCAGAAGCAAGCAAAGTAATAGAGCTCGAGAAACTGATCAATATCACCATGACTTGGCAAAGCTGAAACATCATTAACATATTGTGCTGAAAATTGGCTGGAAAAGCTCGAATAAGTTTTTGTATTTGTCGACACCAGACAGGCAGGGAAGGAGAGGTTAATTTGATTTATACTTACCAAATCTTAAAACGTCACATCCATGTGCCTGCGTACTTGTATCCTACGTCATTTCTCTTCGGTATATTTGAATTCAATTTTACCATGTAAATAGTTTTTTTAATTTCTTAATCACAAATAATTTTTTTAAAATCATATTGATATTCCATGTTAAAAAGTTTATATTAAAAATTAAATTCCAATAAATTTTTTACTCCATTTTTAATCTAGTTTAAAATGCACCTATATTATAAATAAAATTCCAACAATCCCCTTCATTAATATAAATTGTATAAAAAAATTAAAAAACAACACCATTAAAGATAAAATGTTCCTCTTTCATCCCCTATAAATAGGGATGGATTCCATGTCCTGAGTGTGAAGAAAATCGGGTGAAAAGTTGATAAAAAACCAACCTCCCTCCTTTTTTTTTTTTTCTTTTAGCCAACAATTCTCTCTCTTTTTTATCTCTCTCCACCGTGTTTTCAGCCGTCACAATCTTAGCACAACTGAACAACACAACACAAACCCCTCTATCAACCCATCTCCTCGCCGACAATTCTCTCTCTTTTTTATCTCTCTCCACCGTGTTTTCAACCGCCACAATCTTAGCACAACTGAACAACACATAACAAACCCCTCTATCAACCCATCTCCTCGCCGACAACAGAAACCATAACCGCCAATCTCTCCTTCTCCTTTTCCACCACAAACTTCTTCTTTTTCTTGCACCACAGGAACCCAACCACCACCTCAGCATTGTCATGTGCCACCAGCACTTCCACCGTCCTCTACAAGACCAGTGACGACAATCGTGACCCATGTGTCAAGTTAGCTCCTTCTTCTCTTCCCCCTCTCATATGCATGCAGGATGTGAAATAATTCACGTCTTACAACTGCTGGCTTCTGGCAACAGATGCAAACTAGGTTGGACTCGTTTTGGCCTTGCCCAGATGGTTGAGACGGATCTAGCCCACCCCTAAAAGAAGAAGGAGGAGGAGGAGGAGGGTCTGTAGGGCCGCTAGTTGGCTAACCCGACTGAGTTGGGCTGGACCAGGTCAAGCTCAATTTATATTTCACATAATAATAATAATAATAATAATAATAATAATAATAAAACGAAAAAAATTAAAAAAAATTAAAAAAAAATCCAAGGATCATTTCAAAATATTTGTGATTTTCTCGCAAGTTTTTTCAATAATTTTGTATAATATCAGGCGTATATTTATATTGTAAGATACAAATCCGGTATTAAAATACCTGGTATTCTTCAAAAAGTTTCTTTAAAAATTAAAAAAAAAATCTCATTTTTTTAAATTAATTTCCTCTAAAAAATAAAAAAATATTTTGTTTTCATGCATACGGCCGCATCCTAAAAGTTTTCCAAGCATATTTTCATAAAAAAAAAAATAAAAAAATACATCTTTCTCATGTTTTAAAATGTAAAATGGATATCATAACCAACTTGTGATTTTCTCTTAGGGTTTAGCCAAACCACTAAAAATCCTTCACTAATCATTTTGTTCATTTTATATTTAAAGTGTTAGGATTTAGCTGTAGACTTTAATATTTGGAGGTATAAAACTACATTGTAAAGTATATACCCTCAGGTATTAAAGATATACAGTGCAAAATAAATGTAATGCTAAAATTTAGACTTTAGAACGATTATGATTTAACTCGATAAGATACAGACTTCCTTACGAAGAGAAATTTACTTTGAACCTTAGACAAGATCAACAAATAGAAACACAAAATAGAAATATAATCAATTATTACAATTATAAGTTTATATACAAATATTCCTAATTTATTAAATTTATAAGTTTACTAAACGTAAACGAAAAGCATATTAAAAGGAAGATAACAGTTTGAATACATAATAAAAGATAAAACTAAAGTCTACCTAGCTATAATAAAAGGATACAGCTACACCATGTCAAGGAACCATCTCAACCCAATAGCTTAAGCTTTTAGGTAAGGTCCCAGGATATGATTTATATTATTCTCTAACACATCCCCTCAACTGAAAGCCCTTTGGGCTTGAAACTTGCACAGGCCCACATTACCTTATGCTTAATTTTTTTATCAAATAAATGGGGATGGTGAGATTCGAACTCGAGACCACTTGGTCATCAAGGCTCTAATACCATGTCAAGGAACCATCTCAACCCAATAGCTTAAGCTTTTGGGTTGGTTCAGGATATGATTTATATTATTCTCTAACACACCCTCTCAAGTGAAAGCCATTTGGACTTGAAACTTGCATAGGCCCACTTTACATTGTCCTTAATTTTTATCAAATAAATAGGGATGGTGAGATTCGAACTCGTGACCGCTTAGTCATCAAGGCTCTGATACTATATCAAGGAATCATCTCAACCCAATAGCTTAAGCTATTAGGTGAGGTTCAGGATATGATTTATATTATTCTCTAACACACCACCACTGTTGTGATGGAATGGACCTTGTGTGTGTGTAAAGGTTAGCTATCAATTCAAATATACAAACAAATTAAGTAATACGCAACTAATATTAATATTAGGGAATCACAACAATTCCCATACACCATCATTAACACACAATTCTTTTTATTTTATTTTTGGCCTCAATACTATCTATTTCCTTAACTCTTCATTTGTAATTCTTTGCCAACAAACCCTTACTCTTACATATAATTATAAATACTTCACACTAATAACTTTATATCATGTGGTATATTGGATTATCAAAGTTGTGGTCTCATAATGCAGTTAGCTTAGTTCTATATGATGTCTTTGATTTCCCTTCCTAAAATCATCTAAAAGACATCTACTATGTAGATCATCACTCGAATGACCAACTCATAAACACCCGACCCATAACCCCCATTTATGTGGTTAGCTTATCAATTAATTTTATACTTCTTTGATATTTGTCTCTCTCTTTTTTAGATGCAAACACAATAACAAGAAATTTAAAAGTAATATTGCTTTAAATAAAAGTAAGGTGGAGAGCATCTACTTGCTCCTTTCGATGATCTAGTTTCTTATGTCGAGAATACAACTACTAGTGCCTCTCTTTATAAAAAGGAAGATGCAAACATCAATTTACAAATTTTGAAATTCATGAATTCACATTCATGTTATCATTGTTCAATTCATTTTAAGACATTTCATTATTTGGACTAAACGGCCAAAAATGAGGCGCACATGTATCACCCATATGTGATCTAATATCCATGATCATTTGGCGGAGTTGTTCATAATTCGCCGAGAGTCGCTCGTATTTTTCGGTGAGATGAGTCGTGTGTTACTGCAAGGCCACAAACTCCTTAGATTGGGTGCTTGATACTGATTGGGAGCTCCCAACGATTGAGACACTACGAGCCACCTGCAAGTCCTCGGCCGTAGTGTTGGAGAGACCATACACCCATTTTTTATCGGGTCCACCACACGATCCTACCTCCATCCATAAATCCGGATGGGTTGAAGGATCGTCCCCATATCTCTCCCTCAACCGGTTATTATTGGTCTCCTGAAAATGAAAAAAGAAATCATCATATTCAATTTAAGAAAAATAATAACTTACGAAATAAAATGGTTGAACCAAGGTTGTCAATTCCGTTTCGGTGGGTGTTTTGTTTTTTCAATTGGAATGGAATGTTTCGGTTTCAGAGTGTTTCAGCGTGCCGTTTCGGGATTGTACTGTTCATATATATATATATATATATATATAATTCAACAAACATAATTCAAATTCAAGATAAATTATGCAATACAAACACAATGTCAAACAAATATAATTTTAAAATTTAAAATATTCCTAAATAGTCAAGATTAAATAGAATTTTAACTTAAAATAATTCAACTTAAACAAAATACCAAAATATTATGAAAGTAAAATGTTTTAACACAAAAAAAACATAAATCAAACCCGAACTTTTCACTTCTAAAAGATAAAGGGAAGCCACACAAGCTATTCACGTCAAAACGCTACGGCAATTAATTATTGAACGAAGGTAGAGGGAGTTGGAATATGAGTGTCACATTTAGGTTAATACACGAAAACCACCCAATTAGTATTTTTTTTAACCCTTCATTAAACTATAAGTTTTGTTTGTTACCCCTTTAAATTCCCTTCAGTTTACTCGTTCAATATCACGAGGAGCTCATGCTTTTCTTAAAGATAATAAGAAATATTCCAGTACTTTTTATATTATAATCGTATTGCAAAATATATTTTTATTGTGATATTAATGGAGAATGATTTTTTGATTTCTTAACATTTTATAAAAAAGATGTACAAGAGAAATGGAAGGAATGTAAAGGTTTGTTAGGAGAGGGGAGTTCAATGAAGATGAATTTGCCCTTTGACCATGCCAAAAAAATAGATTAGGGTCCATAACTTTATTATTATTATTGTTTTGTTTGATTTTTTATTTTTAGATTGATTAAAGATTGTTTTGTAGTTGAAAATGGAGTTATTAATATTTATATGGTATTTTAACGATTTGTTTTGGTTAAAATAAGTTGAAGTTTGGGCTTGATTCAATGGTTTTTCAAGCCCGAAATGCAACATATGAAATGAAACTGAAACATTCCAGCCAAAATTTATCCGAAAAATCCGGAACGGATCGAGATTTAAAATGAGATGAAAATTATTTCATTTTGTTCTGTTTTTTGAATTGGTATGAAATGTTTCGGTCATTCCGGACGAAACGGAATGGAATTGACAACCTTGGGTTGAACGAACATATCATAAAGTGTTGAGCGTGGTTGTCAATGAACTGTTGCACCCCCTTTTGACGGTCTTCACTCCACACGTGTGTCTCTACAAATAGCTCCATTGGGCTCGGCTCATGTCCAAGAGACGTAGCCTGTAAGAAAAAAAATTAATTAAGTAACAATAAATTAATTAACAATATATTTCATTTAAATTAATCTTATCATCCATTTCGCATGTGCAGCAAACGGAACGAAGCAGCCGGTGTGCGTGGTCACCAAACCATGAATTCGCCACTATATAGTCTATTTCTTATTCCCATTATCATATATATTAATTTCCTTGTTTTACAATAATACACAATACCATATTAGATTTCTTTACATCAAAGTTTACCGTCAACTTGACTCATAATCCTTACATTGACATTATTACACAACAACATTTACTAGCATCATTTTTCTTTTAGTTAAAGTATTATTTTATTTGATTACAAATGAAGCTCCAAGCATGTCTTTGGCTTTATTCAAATTAAAGACGAGGTTTCACTGAGTTTTAAACTTATGGACTCGGGATTGATGGGGTAGAGATCAGGGGCAGATGTAGAGGAATTTCCAATCCATGATTTATCAGATGGAGGAAAGAGGTCTTGTGTGCTGTTTAAACTCTGGTCTGTGACCTGCTGATAGTGGCCTTTGACACGTTTGGAGTGTAAATCATCACCATAAATGCTAGGATCTGAGGTCACCTCCGGGATGCTGGTCTGTCCTTCAAGCATCCTCACCACTTCTGACATTGCAGGCCTTAGAGATGGAGATGCATTGGTGCATAAGAGAGCCGCTTTGATCATCCTCTCAGCCTCTTCCTTGTTGAATTCAGACTGCAGCTTTGGGTCCACTATCTCCATTAAATTTCCCTTTTTTTGCAATACATGGGCCTGTGACGACAATATCAAAGACAAATAAGAAGGAAGCTAAGATTTTTGACCAAATGTACCATGTTTTGCATTGAGAACTGATGCCTCATGCGTCATTAATTCAGGATAGCAACAGAAACAGACTGACGATGATTTACCCAGTCAAGAAGACAAACATTTTCGTTCTCTGGCCTGTAACTTGAGTTGCTCTTTCCACTGACAATTTCTAAGGCGACAACCCCAAAACTATAAACATCTGCTTTATCTGTTAGATAGCCCCATTGTGCATATTCTGGAGCCATATATCCTCTGAAATATATATATTTTTTAAAAATGCGGAATTAGTGCCCTTCAGTGACTTGAGGAGTACTACTATCAATAAACTTCAGGAATTAAATTAGTCTCAATACAACTTACATAGTTCCAGCAACTCGAGTGCTAATATGAGTGTTCTTCTCTTCATTGAGCTTAGCTAGTCCGAAGTCTGATATCTTGGCATTTAAATCTTTGTCCAGTAATACATTTGTACCTTTGATGTCCCTGTGTACAATCCTGATTGCAGATCCTTCATGGAGATATGCTAAACCTCTGGCTATTCCAACACATATCTTATACCTTGTAGTCCAATCCAACATCAGAGCACTTGTTTCGGAACCTGCTCCTAATAGGATTGTTGATAAGATCATGTTTGCTAGTTGATGCAGTGTTATAAAAAATATATATTTTACTGAAAATTTATCAACAAATGCTACTATGGTTACCGAAAAGTGCACGAGAGAGGGAGTTGTTTTCCATGTACTCGTACACCAAAAGCAACTGGTCTCCTTCAATGCAGCATCCATAAAGCCTTACGAGATTGGGATGCTGTAAACAAGTTATAATGCCTATTTCGTTCACAAATTCACGGTTTCCTTGCCTGGATTTTGGAGATAGCTGCTTAACAGCAATAATAGTACCATCTGCTAATTCACCCTGCATTGGAAGTCAATCACGCATCTAAATGCTATAGTGTTTTTGGGGCGGATTCACCCATGCATGATTCCAATAATAAAATTGTGATAATATGAAAAATTCATTAGATGACAAACCTTGTATACGGATCCAAAACCACCCTCTCCAATCTTGTTTTCTGAATTGAAATTGTCAGTGGCCGCTTTTAGCTGCCTCAAGGTGAAGGAACCAGTTTTCAAATCCAGCCCTTTAAGCTCTGCACGTAGCAGTTGGTATGGGAGGATGACAGTCAGGAGACACATCGTGAAATAATACAAATCCTTGAAAATCATATATCCATGCACGACGCGCATTCTTTAGTGTGATTCTCCATTATTTAGAAAATTAAGAGTAGCCTCAGTGTGTGGAAATGACTGATTTTACAATACCTCGTTCTCTTGTGTATTTGTCTCCGTAGCAGAGCTTCCAATAAATGACACCCATTACCAAGAAAATAAGGAATACTGCTGAAGTGACAACTCCGATCACAATAGGTTTCTTACTTGTTTCCTCAGGTTCTGATATTAAATAAAATTGGAAACGCAAAGAAGGCTAAACATCCCATCAAATGGATAATAAACATTAACGCTGTAAAGACACACGACCACTATAGCACAGTTCAATTCTCACCTTCACAATAAGTTCTGTAACCTGAAAAACCACAGATCACGGAAAGATTCTTAGATGGGATAATGAAGTGAGTGGAAGAAGCTTACAGTTACAGTGACAACAAAAATCAGGCTAATCACTTATGCAGATTGGTTTATGAGAAACATTAAATGTGTTTAATCTTATCAGTTAGGGGAGGGAAAAAAAACCCAGAAAGCTCAGAAAATTGAAATAGAAATGAATTCAATGGTGTCCTTCTATTGTATAAATTAAACTCCTTGAAGTCTGTAGGTTTCAAATGAGAGGCAGAAAAAGAACACGTAACATACCTGAACATACGGATATAGCAGAAATTATAGGACCATAATTTCCTCTTATTGGAATGACAGTAGTGCCTTTTCCAGCCCAGTATAATCGGATCTCCAGGGTACGGTCTGTCACGGTGGTGTTGAATGCTCTAGTGAAATTTCTGTTAGATCCTTTGGCTTCCTCTGTAAAGTTAAAATCCTTTTGCACTTGTATTCCCTGGAACATAGTTTCCTACTCAAAAGGTTTCTTTTGAAAAAAAACGAAGAAGACATCCACAATCTCTTCGGAAGGAAAAGATAATTAATTACCTGAATGTAAATATCAAAAACGCGCCTTGCAACTTTGTTGTACAGTTTTTCATATGTGAATTCTATCTCAGCAAAGTGGAGTCTGACAGTGTAATTCCCATTTTCTAGACAATATCCATAATAAGTGATAGACAGGGGAGTTTTACGTGCTGTTGCATACAATTCAAAGTCAACTACAGAAATATTAGAATTTGATTGAAGCGTATATTTGTTATCATAGAAACTTTCATCATCCATGAAATCTCCTGTGCTGCTGAATCCCCAGTTTGATCCTGATCTATTATAACTCCTTGCAGCAGCATTACTTCCACCACCTTGATCACCTTCATACAAGATTTTCCCATTCTTTACATCTTGTCCACCACAGTTTATATGGAATGAACGATAATCTGCAGCACATAAAACTAGTACACCATTAGACATGTTTCAATTTTCCGTTTTGTCATACTTATAGAAGCATATCAATGGGGAATGAGTTTACTTTACTACAAAGCTTCAAAACTATGATTAGTCACTGGTCAACACTTCATCAAGTGGCTTGCCATTGTCAGATTAGTTCAACTCAATGAATTCCTTCTGTCAACTTTTGGTTTCTGATGGTGAAACCAGTGGTCAAGTTCTACTTCAAACCACGTTTTGATGTATAAGTTTTCCAACAAAGTGACCATGAATTGACCTTATTAGTTTTTCGAGATAGAATCTAATTAAAAAGCTAACAATCATCAATGTCATTCAAACATTGAAGTACACAAATAAATATGGTACATCGATAAACTTTAATGGC
>Ga0325410_1008403_pt1 | contig 11190 bp, 6 predicted proteins | sample PopdelMetagenome_16_FD_206182 | JGI IMG/M metagenome (GOLD analysis project Ga0325410, IMG submission 206182) | Populus deltoides microbial communities from Bellville, Georgia, United States - Xylem-PdIQD-R3 | ecosystem: Host-associated > Plants > Phyllosphere > Stem > Wood/Secondary xylem...
TACTTTGATGGGTCTGAGAACAAATGCAATGCAATGCATGTCTCCGAAACTTCAAATGCAGAACCCTAAATTGAACACTAATGGGCCAGTACTGCAAACCATTCCCTTTCACCTCAGTCGAGGATATATAATAACAAATAAAGCCGCCCAAAGATAAACAAATACACGTCTCAGGCTCTTAGCCCTTTACCTAAAAACAAACAGAAATGGATGATCTTCATCCATTTCTTACTAATTTCCACCAATTAGGAACAGTATTCATGCAGGGAATTAGGCTTTTTTGAGATTTAACTAAGCATTGAACTTGCTCTTCTTATTTTATAGATGCTGTCACTGAACACTAAACTCTAGATAATCTTCTATATCAACATCAAAAGATTTTCTCAACGATTTTGTCATGTTATTACCATCTCGAGTTCGAATTGAAGAAAAGTTAGATGAAAGAAATGTTTTTATAAATATTAGTAAAAAGACTGGTTTCACTCGGCGTTACTAGCTCTAGATAAACTTCTATATTAATATTAGAAATCTTCCTGAATAATCTTATTACTTTGCCATCTCGAGTTTAGCACAAGAAAAGTTCTATATAAATATATATGAACTAATGAAGACCTTATCAGGAAAAGACCTCCTTCAATAATAGAAAAGTTAGAGGTTTTTTTTTAGCACAAATAAAAAAAAAGATAAAGTAAAAAAATAATTAGAAAACTAGCACATTTTCACGTGTCGCAAATACCATATACAACACGTGAATCATAAAAGGTCTCTGCAATTTCATTCAAAATTTAACTTTAGAGTTCATTTTCTTTCCCTTTATCTCCTTTCCTTCTCCTCTCTCACTCTCTTTCTCCACAACCACTCTCCCTTCCCCTCTCACAATCGTCTACAACCTCTCTCTCTCCACCACAACGACTCTTTATTTTTCCAGTCAAAACAATTATAGTGTGTTCATGAACCAGTCTATAGATGATATTTATGTGAAGGATATCACCAAAGGTCTATAAACCACAGTTTGTAGATAATATTTTTCTGGCCAAAATTAAATACCAAATTAATTTCATTATGGATGATGAATGCTAATGATTTTTAACGTATGTATATATATTAATTACTTGGTACGGGAAGCTCAGAAAGCAACAATAACTATATGTGAATGTGTCAATGAGATGTGATATATTGTGGTCAATATTACGCTTAATTTATGTCATGGTGGACTTCAAGAGGTTGAGGAGGTTAAGTGTATTGAAGTGACATTAGCGAAAGATAAGATTGCTTATCGTGGGAGTGTTAGGGATGCTGGTCCATCCATAAGATGAAATGATATTGCTCCTTCTCACACATGTATGGGTATTATAGACCTGTCCTCGAGTTGGACGAGTTGGGGTGATGCTCCAGACCCATCCACGAGTGCTTTAGGCCCGTCTATGAGTGCCCTAGGCCCTTTTACGAGTTAGGGTGATTATTAGATATAATTACATGTTATTATATGTTATGAGAATTATGAATAGATATATAGTTAATTTAATTTTAATAAAATGTTATGTTATGTTAATCGACACTCTAATTTTGTTACTTATGATTGAAGATGATATGTGTTGTTTATGTAATAGTGTTTTGGTACTGAAAACTTGTTATTTGAACTGTGTGAATTACTATTTTTTTAGAAAGAGAGTTGATGGCAGAAAAAATTATTCTATGGTGAGTCTGTTAGAGGAGTCATAGATCTTATATGCAACTCGAGTGTTATAATTAATATTTATGACACGTGAGCCGCAAATAAAATTTATAATAATAAAATTACAAATGATATTTATGACTCGCGTGCCATAGATGCAACTTACAACTCGATTAGCTATGATTTTAAATGTGTTATTTTACTTAATTTTTTTTCTAACTGTGCCAAGTTCGCAAATCACTAAAAAAGGTGGATAGAGACTATCGATCATTAAAAACAACTTTTGATTTATTTATTTATTTATTTGTCACACATGCATGTTTGGGCTTGTAAAGTCAAAATTGGATAGCGGCCACTTGTAGCATTCCTCTCAGCTTCTACTTTCTATAAGAAGGCAAACCAACGTAGGCAACCACTAGCTGATCATTACAGACACGACTATAGAAATCAGTGGATGAATGCAGCTGCTTTAGGGAAATATAACGGTTTATGAACTTTTAAGTAGTATATATAAATAGTTAGATGCCATGCCGGTCCTTGATTCAGATTCTTACAATGTAATCAAATGGGATTAAAAAAGAAAATATTATGCCGCCTTGAAGTTTATAAATTGAATTCAATGATATTTTCAAGATATATAATAAGTTTTTTTTTCTAACTGTTAATTCATATACTTAATGGATATAATAGTTAATTAATAAATATATTGTATTTTATAAAAAATAGTATGAAAAAATTATTAAAAAATCATCTTAATTTAATAACTTAAACTTGTAGGTGATGTTTTAAGATATAATTTATATTATTTTATAACATATTCTTTTAAGTGAAAGTTTTTTGAATTTAAAACTTGTATAGGTTTATATTACATTGTGTTTAATTTTTATTAAATAAATAAGAGTGGTAAAATTTGAACCCGTGATCGATTGGTTATTAGGACTCCAAAACCATATCAAAAAATTATGTTAACCTAATAATTTAAACTTATAAATAAAATCTCAAAATATAATTTACATTCTTTTGAGATTAATTTAAATAAAATCTCAAACTTGTTAACCGGCCCTCACTTTCAAAAGGGGGGTGGGGTATAAATTGGGCAATTGGGTGGGCAATTACTAACTAAGCAAAGTTCAAAGTTCCTCTCCCTCTCTCCAACCATCCAACCATGGCACTTATGGCCATAGCAATTGTAGCCATGAGCTTTCTCAGCTATGAATTAGGCATTGTTCTTGGGGACATTGGCACTGCTACTAAGTATAATCCTCCCTATCTACGTGAGTAAATGGTTCATGTTTTCCCTTTACTATTTCTTGTCTAAAATTAAGTACTCCTTCAAGCTTGCTTTGTCTGATGGGATATATTTTTGTGCAGCTACCAAGTGTCATGGCAATCGACAGGATCAATTCCCACCAGGAAACTTGTTTGTTTCTGTGAGTGAAGGTTTGTGGGATAATGGCGCTGCCTGTGGAAGGCGTTACAGGTTGCGGTGCCTAAGTGGAAATGACAGACCATGCAAGGATGCGACTATTGATGTTAGGGTGGTGGATTTCTGCAGAAAATCACCATGCCCTTCTACTATTCTCTTGTCAGGTGACGCCTTTTCTGCTGTATCACACTCTCCATCCGCAAAAATCAATGTTGAATACATCCAGTATGTATCTTTTCCTGTCCTTCTGTACTCGTAAATGCTCCCTCTTATTTTTTTCATTTTCTTTTTCACTGATATCATAACTTTTTCCTGCAGGATATGATGGTACGATCGAGATATGTTGCTGAACTGCATCAAGCAATCCGATTGATAGAAGTGAGGGGAAAATGGTGTTTCTGATGTTAGAAGTTTTTTGACATTAGTTTGTACTTGAGTTCTCATTATTCCATATTGTAGTATGAATATCTATCTCCAATAAAATCTTGATTAGACAGATGTCACGTATGATACTAATAAATATTATCAAACCAAAGATTACAGAGCAAATTCAACAAGATGTTCGCACAGCCAGATCCCTCCTTGTTTTTTCTTCTTTGGAAGAGGCATTATACTGAGGATGCCATCATATCTCATTTTCAAGTCTTAACCACTTACGTTCTTGAGGGTTGCATGTTGCTTCTGACTTGAATATAGGTGTAGGATACAGATGCCTTGCTTGAAGTAATTAACACATAATTTTCCAAAGTTCTTATAAGAATCTTCTAATTACATAGTAATTACTTAATGAAGGTCGAAAACGTCACGAACTATCTTGTAATTAGCAGCTGCAATTGCACAATTATAAACTTGTTTGGATGCAACAGAAACTATATATAAGAAATGCATGGCTGTTTTCCATCTTTTCTTCTAGCATTTCCTTTCCTTTTACTATCCTAATTAAGCAACACTAAAAACATATATATTGTTGGAAAATTTTCTTGTGGAAATTAAGTTATCATATCCAAATTCAAGGTTGAGGGCAAGAATTGCCATAACATGCATCAATAATCAAGTGTTAATAACCTCATTGTTATAAGCTGCTTTTTTCCTAGATTTTCAACGCCAAAGTTATAACATTTATAATTCAGACTGAGATAATCAAGGTGAATATCCTTGATTATTTTCTAATTAATAAAAAGAAGAGATCAAAGATTTGAATCAGAAATTTATTTTAATCATCTAATAAAAAAAAATGATCCAGCATTTTCTATAATTTATTTTATTCTATTTTCTTAAATATCTTGTTATATAACTATATAAACTCTAATGAGTTGAATGTAAAATGTACATTAAATTATCAAATAATTAATAACATCCTTTTCTATTCTAAATTTTCTTCTTGGTATCAGAGCATGCCAATCATATCTTATTCTAAATATTAGCTTTTGCTTTTATTGGTGGACGGCTTTATACTATTTGTCCGACCACTTTAAAACTTTTTGTTTTTAATTATTTTCATTGTCTATCAAATATTTTATTTACTATTATTTTTTAATAACACATCAACTCATGTTAAGGAGAAATCTCAAGATCATATGGATGGCCAAGAGAATTGAAACCCTACATTAAGAGAAAGATAAACAAGAGATCAACCTAGTGCAAATTATAAGTTTTTGCATAAGAGATAAGACGGTACAAAAGAGATCATCCATAAAAAAGAAAACGAGAGTTCTTAAAAAAAAAGAAGAAGTAATATGGCAAAGAAATCACCATAAAATGAATGCATCAGTTTGATAAAGAGTAAGATAAAATAAAATGACCACTTGAAGAATCAAATATTAAAAAGAGATGTTTGGTTAAAGAAATGTGTTAGCAGCTATAAGAGGACAAAAGTAGCTAAGAATATAATGTTAAGAAAAATATAATTATTGAAGATAAGCATAGGAGGCTATAATGGCAATAGAAGTAGAGTATATTAAACCCATAAAGATTAAAATTATTATGAGTCTAAAGGGGTGTGTTAAGGAGATAATCAAGTTAAATATCCTTAATTATTTTCTAATCAATAAAAAAAAATCAAGAAATTGAACGGCTCATGACAATCAATAAATTATTTCAATAATCTAATCAAAAGAGATAATCAAGGATTATCTATAATTTATTTTATTTTCTCGTATTTTTTTGTTGTACCACTATATAAACTCTACGTGAGTTGGTAAGTAAAATATATATTAAATTATCAATAATAACATCCTGAATTTTCTTCCCAAACAAGGCCAGGACAGACACATACACATGTTTAGCACTTCGCAGTCGTCCTTAGAATTGAGACCTCTCCTTTCCACTGACCCAGGAGTGTCGAGTGGCCGGGATGTGTAATCTGTCCCACAAAATGATATGGTCAAAGCTCAGCTAGGCGACTATCCTTAAAAGGGACAGTCTTACTCACTCAGAACATCGATACCTTTTTCAACAACTCTTCAAGGGTTCATATTGGAAGTTACGAGTGCGCATGATCATCGATCTTTGTCTTGTTCTCGCACGCGTCCTACTTAACTTTAGCTCTATACAACTTCTGGCTGATGTTTGGCTGTAATTCTAGCATCAATGATACCTATCTCTCGAATCTTTCCACCTATATATCCATAGAGCTGTCAAATCTTTGGCTGTGTATATATATATATATATAGATTGATGATCATGGGCACCAGTAAACCAGAGTGACTCCTCAATCATGGCTATCTTATCACGTAGTTAGTGGTAGAATAGTTATCTCATATTGGTCTAATACCTTATTGAAAATGTGATTTTTGACATCACATTCGAGTCCTAATCATAAAGCATAATGCTCTGGGTAGTGAGATCCATCATTCTTAAATAGCAGTCATTCAAATCGAAGCAGCATCCTAATGGGGTTCCCCTTCTAGCTAGGGCATATTAATATGCACAAAATCAAGTGTAAGATGCCACACCTAATTAATTAAAGACCTGCACGAGGAAACATGGATGATGTGGTAGATTACTTTAAGCTATATTTTTTTTTGGTATAAATCACGGGCTGAAGTACAAAGCCAAATTCTCCCTAAAAAATAGATATATAAAAAGATTAAAGTTAGCCAGCCAATCAATAACAGTATTCGTCACCTTTTAAGCATTGAACTTTTTAATCTCTAATTAATGGAGAGTGATGCTCGCTCTTGAAGCTGGAACGTAAGAGTTCCTCCGCAAGTGAAAATGATAATAGCAATAAAACATTGGTTAAATAAGTAGTTGGATGCATAGCGGATTCAAGGGTTTTGATTTTGAATTGTACTGTAAGTTCATCTAGTCAAGTTCTAGTGACCTGCTGAATGAATTCTTGATCTACTCAAATCATTCAAAACAAAGTTGTTTATGTTTATAAAAAAAAAATGTACAAAATAACATCCTGTCAAACCTAGGTTGATCCATCCAAGTCTCGATCTGCTAGGTCTTACGATGATTCGTATGTTGTGTTATGACTATGATCGATTGTGAATTAACAAAGAGTTGACCGTGGAATAGTGAAGGGCTGGGTTCAGTACTCGGAGATGACAATTCGTAATTTATGGCGTTTACTTTTAGATCAAAAGATCGCCCAGAAGAATCCTTTCTAGTTAGTTCTAGAAAAACTGGCCTCCTTTTGCAGCAGCAACCAACCAGATTTCTTATCACATCACGTTTCTCTTCATGATATTCAAATTGTGCGAGACACATTGGGTGGATCAGTCACCTAGCTTCGGGTCAAGAGTGCTCACCTTAGCAAGAAAAAGACAGGCGGTGTGTCACCATTTTGTGGCCCTTATAGATGGCTGCGATTGACATGGCACAATACCAAAAACCTGTTAGAAATGGAGATGAAATGATACAATCCGATCTAACCAACGATATTTCATGCCAGAATCATGCCAGGGACGACAAATAAAAATGCTTGAATCATTTCAGGGACGACAAATAAATTTACAGCCCTTATCTATAAAGAGATTTATTAAAAAAAACTATTATATATTCTAAGTGTTTTTTTATAATATTTCTTTTATAAAAAGTATCAAAATCCTAATTAAATTGAAAGTTCTAAATTAAATATAAAAAATAAAAGGATCTGAAATAGTAGATTTCAATCCTAATTAATTCGAGTCTGAAAGCAAAAAACATTTGGAAAGTCAACTACTATCATTAGACCTTTAGAATTATATGGCACGATTTCAATTATATAAAGCATTGTGCTTGTTTTTATTGTATTACGCATTGGACTCGGTCGAAACTTCTTAAAATCTAGAAAATTTTAATAGTTAAAAATTTAATATATTAAAAACAAGCGAAAATGATAATAGAAAAAGTGACGTAACTAAACTTATAAAAATTAAAGGTTTTAAATATTTAGGGAGGATCTGATATTATTAGATGAAACTCTGATTTAAATAGATTATATGAATGATTTAATATATGTTATTATGGACTATTAAGATAAGTTTAAACCCAAAAAAAGATTTGATCGCGCCATATTTTGTTAGCACCTTAAAAATAAAATAATGAGAGAACTGACCGTTAGATTAAATTTAAATTTCTTCACGTGATTCCAGAATTATTTTTATTATTTAAAGTCATTACATTGCTTATCGAACTATTAAATTTTTTAGAATCAAGTTTCAGGCTTGGTTGCTGTTGTTTGCTGCTGTTTGAGTTAATTTAATTTGTTAATTTTTCTAGGGTGATTATTGTCTGTTGGATTATTTATTTATTTATTTATTATAAATTCTGTTTTTAAGTGCCTTATTTTTTTTAATTTTATATTATATATAGTAGAGATAGTTTCCTCAGCCTATTTAAACTTCTTTTAAATCTCTTAAAGTAATTATTGTTGTTCTATTATCTTCCGCCTTCGTAAAAAAGTTCCCACGTCAATTACATCATCACATTCCTGTGTTGGAAGGACTAAATATGGATTACAAGTACGATTATTTAGTTCCCAGGATGATGCTCGAGATTGTAGATTGCTTGAATGATCATTTCCAAATCCTTGGTGTTGCTCCTGGAAATAAGGATGAAGACTACGAACACCTTTGAATCTTGATCAAACAAGAAACCTTCAAAGACAACTTGTATGTTAATGTGATATACGCAATAAAATTCTTTGCTATTTCAGTCTACATAAACAGCAAAGCATCATTAATTGCTATACAATCTAAATATTAATGATTATAAAAACCCCAAATGTGACATTCTATCCAAAATTTGCAGTAGGATGACAGTGGCTGGCAGACACCATTTAACTTAATCGTGCCTTCTCTGAGCATCATGTATGTGTGGCAGAGAGATGATTATATCATAAGCTAATGATAACTGCAAATACATTGAGGCTCTGAATCTCAAACTCATGTCCTACCTGCTATATATGGCGGCAGTTTGTTCGTTTTCTGGGTAAGATCCCACATCTGCAACAGAAGGAAAGCAACCCCGCATGCATTCATAATGCACCAATTGTTGATTTCAAGAGAACCCATCTGCTATATCCCATCCCTGGAAGTCTCATTTAGTTTAAAATCCCCATTTCATTTCGGACCATTTTGGACTCTGTTACCTAGCAACTTGCATTATAGGAACAAAGCAACGGTTCTTGGCGTGTGGAAGCTCGTTAAGTTTTTCCAGTTTTTATATTCTAATGATTCGTCTCCAAGTATAATTATTTCAACCCATAATTTTATATATCTAATAAAAGTGTTTCTTTGAGAGAGGTAGGGGGGCATGAGCATGAAAAAGAGGAAGTTGTGTTGAAAGGGAGTGGAACACAACTCCGTGGAAGGCAAACATCTCTTCTTGTGTAGATAGCTTAGAAACTGATGAATATATCAGTATATCTTTACTAAAAAAACCATTGGATAAAGAAAAATTTAGTAAGTATAAATCTTTTGCAATACAATAATTTGATTTGATAGAGTTTGGCCCTGACTAGACCCGATCATAATTTGATTTGATAGTACACCAATGTTAGGTCTAGAGGTGACCAGACCCAGCCATGATTGGGCTTGGCAATGCGCCAAGCCCCCAGCTGTGATGGGATTAGCAACGCGTCAAGCCTCGAGCATTGGGTCTTGTGTTGGCCAAACTTAAAAAATGATTGAGTTTAACACTATCAATTCTATAGATTTTTATATAAAAGTATAAATGAATTATTTCTCAACAAATAAATTCAATTAAAAAAGTCTAAACTCCACCAAGAATACCATTAGATATATTAAAGTCTTTCATGGTCATTTCTCTATCTTTTAGCTGGATAAAATAAGTGAAATATAATTTATAATGTAACTCAAAATATCATAAAAATAAAGTTACTTTCCAACTTCTTTTCTCCACAAAAGAACAAAACTCATGGGTTATAAATACACCATGAGATTTCAAGAATAAAGATTCAAAATTTTCATTCTCTACTATATATGTATATTTCTCTAGAATATTATTATATGTTTTTTTTCTCTAAAAAAATACTTATTTAAGTGTCAGAGACTCCTTACCTCTACTAAATGAGATCTTTTACGAGTATTAGCCATAAGCTACATTGGCCTAACAAGCATCAACTATAAAATATCATATGAGATTATTAGAATCAAATAATTATTAACTTGAAAGCCCTATTCTTAGACTAAAATTTTTTGAGACCATCAGAAACTATCTCAGACGATGCACCTCCTGAGCCTACATTGCCTTCAGCTAAAACAGGTGTGCCAAGTTTTCCACCTTCTGTCTCTATTTCAAATTGGAAACTGGAAACCATAAAAGTAACAGGCTCATGTGATCATGAAGACATCTTGGTAATAATGCAGTGATATAAAATGAAGTGGACATACATCAATGGAGGTTTCTTTTTACTTTATTTTTTGGATCATGTATCTACGAACTGCAAAAGGTTGGAAAGGGACACAGGAAATCTCACAATCGAAAGAAGATTTAAGCTGTAATCCAGAAATATATCAGGTAATCACTATTAAGCTACACAAACCTTTAGAGGAATGAATATGCAGAAAATAAAGGAAATGAAAAAAAGAAAAAAGAAACCCTGATTTAAGTCCCTCGATGCTCGATTACTGGAGGCCACAAGAACAGTTCCAGTAGTCAGCAATCTGCTTAGAATTCCAGATAAGGCCACAATAGCAAATACGTCGACAGTCTGTAATATAGAAGCAGAAATCTTAGGTCATATAACGAGCTGCAAATTCAATGAGCTGTTTTTTTCCTAACTGGTCCTAGCAGCAGATAAACAACTTCTTTAAATAAATCCCCCATTGGATTTCTTGCTAGAATCTAGAAAGGCAATCCAGGTAGAAGTTTGAAGAAAAAGTTAGCCACAGACTGCCATAACATTCAACAAGATGCAACAAGATTCTCAACTAATAGCATATCATGAATTGATTCAATGGAGACCTATGGCTGCAAAAACACAAGTTCACAGTTACAAGTACAATATGCAGAAACTCCCCGGCGATAGGTTTACATCGAGGAATATAGAAATACAGCTTAAACGCCGACGAAATATTTCGCAGATAAAAATCATTGTTTGAGTCATGAATAAAAGGATTAGAGGTAAGGAAATATAAGTGATTTTCTTAATAAATTTCTCATGTTACCTGTATTTCATCAAAGCAAAGAATGCTAGCCCCTCTTTGATCTGCTTGCTGGTCTATGAGAAACTCATCTGCTACAGCAGGAAGAAATTATTTATAAGAAATTAATTTGTCATGAAATTATTTATTTATATATGAGTAAACAACAGTCTAATCCCAAACTACATTCCAATCCCTGTAGATTCCGAGATGCTCAACTTCAGCTGTATGCATGGTTTACTGTTTATCAATGGTAACCCTCAATTTCTCTTTAAGTTCTCTTAATTAATGTTTATAAGCTATATTGTTAACGTTGAAAAACTTTTAATTGTATATAGGTTAAACTGAAATATTCATGAATTTACAAGGACTAAAATATACTTTACCCCATCTATTTAAGCTCTCGAAGCAAATTACGAGCCCTTTTTCCTTTCAAATGCAAATCCAAAACACCAAAAGTGTTAAATCACTGCTAATCCATACAACAACCA